>WNGI01000376.1_pt1 | contig 91112 bp, 85 predicted proteins | sample 5400621 | NCBI WGS metagenome assembly WNGI01 (sample SAMN13153374, study PRJNA577476) | soil metagenome | isolation source: 20 cm soil or saprolite under Garry oak tree replicate 1 | place: USA:California | collected 2016-06-15 | reverse complement strand
GCGGTCCCCCAGGTCAACGAGGAGGTCCGGCCCAAAGGCCTCCATCGCGTCGCAGAAGCCCTCCAGCAGCACCGGGGCGTGGCTGCCGAGCTGGGTGTCAGCGTCCGGACCGCAGTGGATGTCGGCGATGACGCCGATCTTCACCGGTGCGGGGCCAGCCGGCGGGCCCGCAGCTCCGTCTTGCCTCCCATGTAGGGGATGAGCGGCTCCGGGACGCGCACGCTCCCGTCGCGCTGCTGGAAGTTCTCCACGATGGCGATGATCGCCCGCGTGCTCGCCACCGCGGTGCCGTTGAGCGTGTGGACGAACTCGACCGCTCCGCCGTCTTTCCGGCGGAACCGGACATTGAGGCGGCGGGCCTGGAAGTCCGTGCAGTTGCTGCACGACTGGGTCTCCCCGTAGCCCCCGCGCCCGGGCATCCACGTCTCGATGTCGTACTTGCGCGCCGCGGGATCCCCGAGGTCGCCGGCGGCGATATCGACGACGCGGTAGGGGAGCCCGAGCGGCTGCCAGAGGCGCTCCTGCAGGCCCGCAAGATAGTCGTGCTCCTCCCAGGACCGTCCGGGGTGGCAGTACGAGAACATCTCCACCTTGTCGAACTGATGGACGCGGAAGATCCCCCGGGTGTCCTTGCCGTGCGCGCCGGCCTCCCGCCGGAAGCAGGTCGAGATCCCGCAGAGCCGGACCGGCAGGTCCGATTCGTTGAGGACCTCGCCGGCCAGCATGGACCCGAGCGCCATCTCCGACGTGCCGGCGAGCGCGAGATCCTCGCCCTCGATGCGGTAGACCATCTGCTCGTCGAGGCCGGCGCCGCCCATCATCCCGATGATGTTTTCGCGCCGGACCAGAACGGGCGGGATGATCGGGGTGAACCCCTCGGCGGCCAGCCGGTCGACCGCGTACCGGACGAGCGCCAACTGGAGCAGCGCGCCGTCCCCGCGGAGGAAGTAGAACCGCGATCCGGAGACCTTGGCGCCGCGCTCCACGTCGAGGAGATCGAGGGCCGCGCCCAGCTCGACATGGTCTCGGGGCGCGAACTCGAACTGCGGCGGGGCGCCGACCACGCGGAGGGTGGCGCCCTCATCCGGCCCGCCGTCCGGCACCGCGGGGTGGGGTGGGTTGGGGATCTGCAGCAGGACCGCCTGCAGGGTGGCGTCGGCATCCTGCAGGGCGGGTTCCAGCGCCTTCCCCTGGGCGGCGATCTGCTTCATCTCGGCGATCCGCGCCTCTCGGGCCGCGCCGGTCAGTTTCGGGATCTCCTGCGAGGCCCGGTTCTGCGCGGCCCGCAGCGCTTCCACCTGCTGGACGATCTCCCGCCGGCGTCGATCCGCTTCGAGCGCGCGATCGACCAGGCCGGGGTCGGCGCGCTTTTTGCGCAGCGCGGCCTTGAACAGGTCGGGCTGTTCGCGGATCAGCTTGAGATCGACCATGCTCGATGCGCTCCCTGGAGACTGCAATACTCTTCTGTCAGGTGAGGACTTAGCCTCTTCGCTCCTAGATTGGGCCTGATACTACAGGTCCCAAAGTCTTGGCCACCGTGGGGGCTTCGCGGTGACGGCCCCCACGGCCCCTCCCACGACGAGACCTAAGGCCAGCCCGGCAACAGTGCCTACAATTTGGAGCGGGCCGTTTTTGAGATTAAGGTATATCCAGTAGACTCCGAACACCCCAATAAGAATCGAAATCAAATACAAAAATCCTCGCCCCGAATTCCATCCGAACAGTTTTAGGCTCAGTACTCCATGCACAAGGATGATGGTTACCAGCATCGATGACACCATCACCGACAGGACGTAGACCATTCCTTCCCACCTCGCTCTGGGCGCCGCTGCGGGGACCGCCGCTAGAGGCGCACCGCCTTCACCTGCGAGATCCCGGCCGCCTCGCGGATCTCGCGCACAGCCTCCGCCGGCGCCGGGGCGTCCAGGGTCAGGACCATGACCGCGGTCCCCCCGGCGTCCCGCCGGCCGACGTGCATGTTGGCGATGTTGACTCCATGCCGGCCGAGGATGGTGCCGACCATCCCGATCATCCCCGGGCGGTCCTGGTTCCAGACAAACAGCATGTGCGACGCCGGCACGAGGTCGAGCCGCCAGTGGTTCAGGCGGGTGATGCGCTCGCAGAGGTCCGAGTGCGCCTCGCTGATCGCGAGGCCGCGTTCCTGGGCGACCACGACGGCATTGACCAGGTTGACCGTCTGGTCGGAGATCCGGTGCAGCAGGCCGGCGAGAAACGATGCGGTGAGCGCGGGGGTGTCCATCCGGACCACCTCGCCCTCGTAGTGGATGGCGATGGCGCTCAATTGGCCTTCGGCGATCTGTTGGGCGACCTCGCCGAGGCTCCGGGCGAGGGCCATGAACGGCTCGAGGCGGCGCCACGTCTCCTCCCCCAGCGCCGGGGCGTTGACGGCCCCATGCACCGGCTCGCCGCGGAGGGCGGCGAGGACCTGGTCGGCGACATCGACGGCGATGGACCGCTGGGCTTCCCGCGTGGACGCGCCGAGGTGGGGCGTCGCCACGACGCGCGGGTGCGCCAGCAGCGGCGATCCGGCCGGCGGGGGTTCCACGGCGAAGACATCGAGGGCGGCGCCGCCCACGTGGCCTTCCTCGAGCGCCCCCAGGAGCGCCTGCTCGTCGACCAGCCCCCCGCGGGCGCAGTTCACGAGGAGCGCGCCCGGCTTCATCGCGGCCAGCTCGTTGCTCCCGATGAGGGCCTGGGTATTCTCCGCCAGCGGCACGTGCAGCGTCAGGACGTCGGACCGGCGCAGGACCTCCTCCCACGCGCCCAGTTCCACGCCGAGCCGCCTGGCCCGTTCCTCCGTCACGTACGGATCGTGGGCCAGCACCCGCATGTCGAAGGCGGCCGCCCGCCGCGCCACCTCGCTGCCGATCTTCCCGAGCCCGATGATGCCGAGCGTCTTCCCGGCCAGTTCGGTGCCGGTGTACGGCTCGCGGATCCACCGGCCCGCGCTCAGGGCGGCGTGGGCCTGGGGGATGCGGCGGACCAGGGCGAGGAGCATCGCCATCGTGTGCTCCGCGGCCGCGATCGTGCTGCTCTCGGGGGTGTTGAGCACGAGGACGCCCCGCCGCGTCGCCGCGTCGACATCGATGTTGTCCACCCCCACCCCCGCGCGGGCGATCACGCGGAGGCGCGGCGCCCCCCCGAGCGCCGCGGAGGAGACCCGGGTCCCGCTGCGGATGATGAGCGCATCGGCTCCGGGCAGCAGCGCCGCGAGGTCCGCTTCAGCGAGGCCGGACCGGACGATCACCTCTCCCGCTTCCCGCAGCCGGGCGAGGCCCTCTTCGCCGAGTCCGTCAGCGACCAGGACCTGCATCGCCGCCTCGCCGGCCTCAGCGCTTCGCGGGGGCCCGCAGCGTCTGGCGCGCGGCCTCGAGCCCCGCGTCCGTCGCGGCCCGAGCGCCGAGGTCATTGAGGGTGCGGCCGAGGGTCTCCAGGCCGGCGAGCAGCATCGCCGATTGAGTGTACCCGAGGTGGCCGATCCTGATCACGGTGTGTTCTAAGCTTCCCACCCCGCGGCCGAACAGCACGCCGTACCGCTCCCGGGCCTGGGTGCCCACGGTGACGGCGTCGACGCCATCGGGAGTGAGGACGGGAGTCACCGTGTCCACGGCCCAGGCATCGTCCGCCAGTGTGCGCAGGCCCATCCCCCGGACCCCCGCGCGCACCATCCGGGCCATCTGGCGGTGACGCTCGAAGACCCGGTCCAGCCCTTCCTCGCGGATCAGCCGCAGCGCCTCGTGTACCGCGTAGGCCACGGTCACGGCCGTGGTGAATGCCGTCCCCGGAGGCTGCCGGTGGATTTCTACCCGCCCCCGCCGCAGATCGAGGTAGAACCGCGGTGTCGAGGCGCGCTCCGCGGCCGCCCAGGCGCGGTCGCTCACGCTGATGAACGCCATCCCCGGAGGGCTCATCAGGGCTTTCTGGGAGCCGGTGACCGCCACGTCCACGCCCCAGGCATCCGTCTCCAGCGGGATCGCCCCGAGGCTGCTGACCGCGTCCACCATCAGCAGCGCCGGGTGATCGCCCAGGAGTGAGCGGATCGCCTTGACGTCGTTGTGCACGCCCGTGCTGGTCTCGCTCTGGGTCACGAACACCGCCCGGTAGTCCCGGCCGGCGTCCGCGCGGAGCCGGCCCGCGATGGCATCGAGGGGGACCGGCCTGCCCCACTCCGCGGGCACCCGATCGACGCGCGCGCCGAAGCGCTCGGCGATCTCCGCGAACCGCTCGCAGAAGTAGCCGTTGTTCACCGAGAGCACCCGGTCGCCCGGGGACAGGAAGTTGACCACCGCCGCTTCGAGGCCGCCGGTGCCCGAGCACACCAGCGGGATGATGTCGTTGCGGGTCCGGAACACGTCCTTGAGGCCGTCCAGGATCTCCGCCATGATCCGGCCGAACGTGGGGCCGCGATGATTGTCCATCTCGCGCCCCATCGCCTGGAGCACCCGCGGGGGCAGCGGGGTTGGGCCGGGGATCAGCAGATTGATCTCACCCATGGGATCGCCTCCTGCGCGTGCGCCGCCGTGAAATGAGAACGCTCCCGCCACAGGAGGCGAGAGCGTTCGCGGATCTCTCCGTCATCGCCTGACGGCGTCGTTAACTGGCGGTGATGATAGCATCCGACTGGGGCCGCGTCAACGCCTGCGGGCGGATCATCTCGAGAAAGGCCTGGGCCACGCGGGGCAGGCGGTGATCACGGCGGGAGAGGAGCGAGATCGCCCGCTCGATGCGGACGCCTTCGATCGGCACGATGCGCAGCCGGCCGGCGGCCACCTCCAGTTCGACCGCGCAGCGCGAGAGGATCGAGAGGCCCAGGTTCGCGGCGACGGCCTGCTTCACCATCTCCGCGCCTTCCACTTCGAAGACGGGCGTGACGTGCACTCCGGCGCGGTGCAGCGCCTCATCCGCCGCCTCCCGGTTGCCGGAGCCGCGCTCGCGCAGGATGAACGGCTCGCCGGCCAGATCGGCAACCCGCACGCTCGGCAGCGTGGCGAACGGGTGCGACGGGGCGACGACGAGGACCAGTTCGTCGTTGAGGAGGACCGCCGCCTCGAGATCGGGGAAGCTGACACTGCCGCCGACGAGCCCCAGATCCAGCTGGCGCTGCAGGAGCATCTCCTGAATCCGGCGCGTGTCGGCGAGACGCAGCGAGATCTCGATGCTCGGATACTGTTCCTTGAACCGTCCCAGGAGGGCGGGGAGCAGGTAGGTGCCGGGGGTGGGGGTGGCGCCGAGGAGGAGCCGGCCGCGGCGCAGCCCTTTGACCTCGTCCATCGCCACCCGGGTCTCGTCGATCAGCGCCAGGATGCGGGCGGCGTAATCGTCCAGCACCCGGCCGGCCTCGGTGAGCCGCACGTGCTTGCCGACCTGCTCGAACAGGTCGGTGCCAAACTGCCGTTCCAGATCGCCCACCTGGATGCTGACGGACGGCTGGCTGATCAAGAGTTCCGCCGCCGCGCGCGAGAAGCTGCCGGACCGCGCGACGGTGTGGAAGATCTTGAGCTGATGCACATTGATCGCCATCGGACTGATACCAGTGTACTATATTCCCGGTGCGGGCAGAAGGTGGCGGCGGGCCAGGCTGGAACAATATGGCCGAGCACGGTAGCACAAGGGGGGCTTCCACATGGCGGACGACCAGCTGCGGGGACGTTTCGGATCAGGCCGTAGGCCCGAGGGGCGCACCGGTCGTCTTTCCCGACGCGCGCTTCTCGAGCGCGCGGCTGTTCTGGGGGTTGGCGCGGGCGCGCTGGGCGGGCTGTTCGAGATCCCGGATGCCGCTGCGCAGCCTGCGAAGGTCAAGACCGTCAACCCCGGCGTCATGACCGTCGCGATCAATGGCGATATGCCGATGACCAGCGTGAAGGATGGGAAGCTCATCGGGACCGACGGGGAGATGATCGCGGCGATCGCCGCGAAGCTCGGCCTCGGCGTCAAACCGGCGCTGATGGAATGGTCGGCCACCATCGAATCGGTCAAGACAGGCCGGACCGACATCATGCTGGGGAACATGGGCTGGACGCCGACGCGGGCTCAGGTGATGTGCATTACCGATGCGATCTACTATGCGGGCACGTTCGTCACCATGAAGAAGGACATGAAGTTCACGCAATCCGTCGGCATCGAGGACATGAAGGGGCACACCATCGGGACGGTGACAGGGTTTACCATCGTCCCCGAGATGAAGCGGGTGCCCGGGACGACCGAGGTCAAGCTGTATGACACCTCGGACGGCTGTATCCGCGATGTGACCGCCGGCCGTCTGGATTTTGCCATCCTCGACGCCCCCACGGTCGACTATCTCATCCTGCAAAACCCCGGATGGGGACTCAAGCAGATCCCGATCAGGCCCAATCCAGACTTCCCGCAGATCACGAGCAAGCAGCACACGGTCATGGGCATGAACATGGACAATCACGACCTGTTCGATGCCGTCAACCGCGGGGTGAAGTGGCTCTGGGGCTCGAAAAAGAACGCCGAGTCCCTGGCCAAGTACGGGGTGAAGAACCCGGATTACCTGGTGCCTCCCGCCAAGAATCCGCGGATTGGTGTGGATCGCGACGAGAAGGGGAACATCATTGGCCCCTGCGCGCATACGCCGAAGGACTACTCGTCCTCGTTTAGGGAATGACCCCGCGCGTCTAGCGCCTGCGTTGCTCCATCGACCTGAAACCCAGGGTGCGGATGAACGTCGCCCGGCTGCCACGCCGGGTCCATCCCCCCTTCTCCGGATCGTCGGCCTGCACAAGCGATTCGGGGATCTGGAGGTCCTCAAAGGCATCGATCTCGCCGTCGCGGCCGGCGAGAGGCTGACCATCATCGGCCCGAGCGGCTCCGGGAAGACCACGCTCCTTCGGTGCATCAACCACCTGGAGAAGCCGACGCGGGGACACGTCTATATTGAGGAAGAGCTGGTCGGCGAGAAGATGGTCGACGGCCGGTACGTCGAGATGAGGGACCGGGAGATCGCCCGCCTCCGGGCCAAGGTGGGCATGGTCTTTCAACGGTTTTACCTCTTTCCGCATCTCACGGCCATCGAGAACATCATGATCGGGCCGGTCAGGGTGCTGAAGATGTCGAGGGCCGACGCCAACACGCTGGCCTTGGATCTTCTCAACAAGGTTGGGTTGGCCCACAAGTGCGATGTGTATCCCGAAAAACTCTCGGGCGGCCAGCAGCAGCGTGTGGCCATTGCCCGCACCCTGGCCATGCGCCCCAAGCTGATGCTGTTCGACGAAGTCACGTCCGCACTCGATCCGGAGCTGATCGGCGAGGTGCTGACCGTGATGCGCCGGCTCGCCACCGAGGGCATGACGATGATCATCGTGACGCACGAGATGCAGTTCGCCGAAGATGTCTCGGATCGCGTCATCTTTATGGACGACGGCATCGTCGTGGAAGCCGGGCCGCCGCACAAGATGTTTCGCGCGCCCGATCATCCCCGGACACGGGCGTTCCTGAGCGCAGTGCTGAACAGGCAGGCGTATCAATGACGGGCGATCCGTGGGGCCGGACGCTCGCGAAGCTTCCGGATATCGCGCGCGGGCTGTTGGTCGGCGCCGTCACCACCCTCCAGGTGACCACCGGCGCCCTCGCCGTGGCCATCGTGCTGGGAATCATCTTCGCCGTCCTGAAGACCGCCCCGTCCCGTCCGCTGCGCGCGCTCGCGACGGCGTATGTGGAAGTCTTTCGCGCCGTCCCGGTGCTGACGCAGCTGTTTGTCATTTACTTCGGCCTCGCGGGGATCGGGATCAAGTTGAACCCGCTGCCGGCCGCGATCGTGGGCTTTGGGATCAACGGAGGCGCGTATCTCACCGAAGTCTTCCGCGCCGGGATCGAGGCGATCCATCAGGGGCAACTCGAAGGGGCCTTCTCCATCGGGATGACCCGCCCGATGGCGATGTGGTACATCATCCTCCCCCAGGCGGTGCGGGTCGTGCTGCCTCCGATCGGCAACTTCGCGATCGGCCTGCTTAAGGACACCTCGATCGCCTCGGCCGTGGCGGCGCCCGAGCTGATGTTTCGGGCCCGCAGCCTGGTCGAGGCGACCTTTCTGAGCACGCAGATTTATCTGATGGTGGCGCTGCTCTACCTGGCGATGAGCCTGCCGCTGTCCAGGGCCGTGCGGCACCTCGAGGCGGCGATGGGGCGGGGGCACCAGGCATGATCGCGGCCGCGGCCTCCCCCGGTGTCTGGTCCCTGCTCAGGATCTGGATGCCCCAGTTGCTCGTGGCCGCGCAGGGCACGCTGCGCATGACCGCGGCGGCCTTTGCGATCGCCGCCGTCGTCGGGCTCCTCTTTGGGCTCGCCCGCCTGTCCCGGCACCGGATGCTCTCCCGATTCGCCGTCGGATACATCGAGGTGGTCCGGGGCACACCGGCGCTGACGCAGCTCTTCCTGATCTACTTTAGCCTGCCGGCGGTGGGAATTGTCCTCCGCGCCTTCGAGGCGGCGGTGATCGGGCTGGGGTTGAACGGCGCCGCCTACCTCGCGGAGGTCTACCGTGCGGGGATCCAGGCCATCCACCGTGGGCAACGCGAGGCCGCCTATTCGATCGGCATGACTCATCTCGAGGCGATGCGGTTCATCATTCTCCCCCAGGCCATCCGGATCGTCCTGCCGCCGATGGCCAACTACGCCATCGCCCTGCTGAAGGACACCTCGATCGCCTCCTTGATCTCTGCGCCGGAACTGATGCTGCGGGCCAGGGATCTCAGCAGCGAGTACTTCATGCCGATGCGGCTCTATCTCACCGCCGGCCTGATGTACTTGATCATGGCGTATCCACTCTCGCGGGCGGTGCGGTTCCTCGAGTATCGACTGAGCCACGGGCGCTGAACACCGGCCGTGGCAGGAGGTTCGGGCCAATGATTCGGGACGCGGAAGCGGTGGTGGTCGGCGCCGGAGCGCTGGGCGCCAGCATCGCCTTTCATCTCGCGAAGGCGGGGAGACGCCCGATCGCACTGATCGACAAGCATGAACTCGCCTCGCAGACCTCCCCCCGCGCCGCCGGGCTCACGGCCCAGGTGCGCACGACCGATCTGATGACCCGTCTCGCGATGATGGCTGTCCGAAAGATCGAACGGTTCGAGGCGGACACCGGGGAACCGCTCGTCTACCACCAGCCTGGAAGCATGAAGATCGCCCGGACACCCGAGCACCACGAACAGCTGAAGCGCGAGGTGGCGCGGGGGCGCCGGCTCGGGCTGGGGATCGATTTGGTATCCCCGGCCGAGGCCCGACGGTTGATGCCGTTTCTCGATCCGGCGGGCGCCCAGGGGATCACCTACACCCCATCGGACCTGTACCTCGAGCCGGTGCAGATCCCGCTCGGGTACGCCCGGGCGGCGGGCCGGCTGGGCGCGACGATGATGCCGAACACCGCTGTGACCGGGATCATCACCAAGGACGGCGGCGTGACCGGCGTAATCACCGATCAGGGCGAGATCCGGACGCCGGTCGTGGTGGACGCGGCCGGGGCCTGGACGCGCCTGGTGGCCCAAATGGCGGATGGCCGCATCCCGGTCGTCCCGACGCGCCACCAGCTGCTGATCACAGAGCCCATCGATGGCGTCTCGACGGCCCAGCCGATCGTCCGCGTGATCGACTCGAACGTCTACATCCGTCCGGAGAAGGGCGGACTGATGCTGGGCGGATATGAGCCGGATCCGGTCCAATACGACACGGCTGTGCTCCCGGCCGGCTTTCAGATGAAGGACCTGGTCCTCGATATCGGTGTGCTCCGCAGGCTGGCCGGCACGGTCGTGGCCCAGTTTCCAATCCTGCGCGAGTTCAAAGTCCGCGAGCACCGGGGCGGATTGCCCACCATGACCGCCGACGGCCGCCACATCGTCGGCCCTGTGCCGGGTATCCGCGGCTTCTTCGTCGCGAGCGGGTGCTGCGTGGGCGGCCTGTCGATCTCACCGGCGGTCGGCGAGGTGATGGCCGAGTGGATCCTCACCGGCAACCCCCCCATGGATCTGACGCTCCTCGCGCCGGAACGCTTCGGGACGGAGCATCAGCTGGAGGAGAAGCTCCAGGCTCAGTGCCGGTGGCAGTACGCTCATCAGTATTCCGCTCCATAACCCGCGATGGAGAGCGCTGATGTTACAATAAATATGGAACGTACGTCGGACACGGAGCGGTCCATGACCGAACGCGACCGGATCAGGCTGACCTCTATGGTCGCCTGCGCCGGCTGAGCTTCTAAACTGGGTCCGGCCGACCTGGCGCAGGTTCTGCGCCATCTTCCTCCCGTGACCGACCCTGCCGTCCTCGTGGCCACCAACACGGCGGACGACGCGGGCGTGTATCGTATTGCCCCGGATCTGGCCCTCGTCCAGACGGTGGACGTCTTCACGCCCATCGTGGACGAGCCGTACTGGTTCGGCGCGATCGCGGCGGCGAACGCGATGAGCGACGTCTACGCGATGGGCGGGACGCCGAAGCTCGCCCTCAACTTCGCGGGGTTCCCGCGGACGAAGCTGTCCCTCGATGTCCTCGGGGAGATCCTGCGCGGGGGCGGGGACAAGTGCAGCGAGGCCGGGGTTGTCATCATCGGCGGCCACACCATCGAAGATCCCGAGCCGAAGTACGGGCTCGCCGTCACCGGGTTCGTCCACCCCAACCGCATCGTCACGAACGCGGCGGCCAAGCCCGGCGACCGGCTCGTGCTGACAAAACCCCTGGGGATGGGCGTCATCACCACCGGGATCAAGCAGGAGCGGACCTCGCCGGCGGCGATCCAAGAGGCCATCCGCATCATGGCCACGCTGAACCGGGGCGCCGCGCAGGCGATGACCGACACCGGGGTCTCGGCCGCCACCGACGTCACCGGGTTCGGGCTGCTCGGCCACCTGCACGAGATGACCCGCGCGGCCAAGGTCCGGGCGCGCATCCGGCTGCGGTCGGTGCCGATTCTCGAGGAGGCCTGGGGGCTCGTGCGGGAGGGCGTGATCCCGGGCGGCACCCGGCGGAACCAGGCGTCCCTCGAGGGGGCCATCACCTGGGAAGGGATCGACGAGGACGGGCAGGTACTCCTCTGTGATGCCCAGACGTCCGGCGGCCTTCTGATTGCCGTGCCCGAGGCCCGGCTCGCCCGGTTGGTGCAGGCGCTCGAAACCGAGGGGGCCATGGCGGCGGTCGTGGGAGAGATCACGGGGATGGGGCACGGGGAGATCACCGTCAGGCGCGATTGACCCCGGCGACGCGCATCTGGTGTAGAGGAGGAGAGCGATGACCCCGAAGGCAGAACGCGCCGAAACGACCCGCCAGGCGGACCTGCTCGAGCGCGCCGGCCGGTATCTCGCCGGCGGCGGGCTCGGGCTGTTTGTCCTGCCCCCCGAAGTGAACCTCGTCATCGCCGAGGGCCGCGGCAGCCACGTCACCACCGTGGACGGCCAAGATTATATCGATTATCACCTCGGGTCCGGCCCGGCCCTGCTCGGGCACGGGCATCCCGAGATCGTGGCCGCGGTGCAGCGCCAGGTGCCGAAGGGATCGACGTACTACTTCCTCAACGAGCCGGTGATCCGTCTGGCGGAGCGGATGGTCGAGGCGATCCCCTGCGCCGACCAGGTGCACTTCACCGGGTCGGGGACCGAGGCGACGTTCTTCGCGATGCGTCTGGCCAGGGGCGCGACCGGCCGTTCGAAGGTCCTCAAGTTCGAGGGCGGCTGGCACGGGATGCACGACTACTCGCTGTGGGGGACCGTGCCGAAGCGGCCGAGCGCCTACCCGAACGCGGAGCCGGATTCCATCGGCATTCCGGAGGCGTTGCGCGGGCAGGTGCTGGTCGCCCCGTTCAACGACGCGGCGCGCGCGGTGGAGATCATTCAGCGGCACGCGAACGAACTGGCCGCGGTCATCGTGGAGCCGCTGCAGCGGGTCCTGCAGCCGGTGCCCGGGTTCCTCGAGGCGGTGCGCGAGGCGGCCACGCGGGCCGGCAGCGTGCTGATCTTCGATGAGATCGTGACCGGGTTCCGCATCGCCTGGGGCGGAGCCCAGGAGCGGTACGGGGTGATCCCCGACGTGGCCACCTACGGCAAAGCGATGTCCGGCGGGTTCCCGATGGCCGCGATCGCCGGCCGGAGCGACATCATGAAGCATTTCGATGCCCGCCGGACGGAGCGGCCGCGCCTCGTCTGGGCGAGCGGGACCCTGAACGGCAACCCGGTGAGCGCGACGGCCGGGGTGACCGCCCTGGACATCCTCAGCCGGCCCGGCGCCTACGACCACTTTCACAAGATCGGCGGCCGGCTGCGGCGGGAGATCGAATCGCTCGGGACCCGGTATGGGTTCGCCGTGCAGGCCCCCGGCGAGGACGCGGTGTTCGGCGTCCGGTTTACCGCCCGGAAGCCGCTCAGGAACTGGGAGGATCTGCTGACCTCGGACACGCAACTCAACCTGCGCTGGTCGATCGAACTGCTCAAGCGCGGGATTCTCGTCAACCCCAACGAAAAGTTCTATCTCTCTCTGGCGCACACCGACGCCGACGTGGACCGCACGCTCGAGGCGTGCGACCAGGCATTCGCGGCGATCAAACGATAACGTAGTCTCCTTCTTTCGAGAACCAAGTCCGGCTCACGAACGCGTGTGCCGGATTGACAGGGGTACTCGCATCTCAGTACGATCGCACCGTGCCTCATTGTAAATTGTCGGACAATTGGACGTAGGACAAGAGCAGGATGCGTTCGCGGGCCGAGCAGTTTGTTCGTCCCCCAACGCTCACCGCGACGGTTGCGGAGCACATCAAAGAGGCGATCTTCCGCGGGAGCCCCCCTCCCGGCGCGCCCCTGCATGAAGTGGAGCTCAGCAAATCTCTGGGGGTCTCGCGGGGAACGGTCCGCGAGGCGCTCAGATATCTTCAGGACGAGACCCTCGTCGAGATTCACCCCCATCAAGGAGCCTCTGTCACCCGGCTCTCCCCCCGAAAAGCCAGGGAGATCTATACCCTTCGCGCGCAGCTCGAGCCCTACGCGGTGCGGTTGGCCATGGGGCGCAGCGCGTACACCCGGGGCGATCTCGATGAACTGGACGCGCTCGTCCGCCGCCTGGGTGACCTGGAACGCAGCGGCGATCCCGAGCACCGGGGGGATCTGTTCGAGATCATCACGGCGGACATGGAGTTTCATCGGGTGATGTGCGGGCGCAGCGAGCACGAGATGCTGATGGCCGTGCTGAAGAGCCTCCAGTCCCAGACGCGCCTCTTCATCCTGAACACGATCCTGTATCACTCGGACCTCGAGCTCGATGAGCCCACACACCGCGCGATCCTCACGGCGATCCAGTCGGGCGATCCTGAGCATGCCGAAGCGGTGGTGCACAAGCACATCGTCGACGCGGGGACGTCCCTTGTGACGCACATGGAGGCTCACGCGGTCGCGGGCCGCGAGGAGGTGGTGGGCAGCCGCGTTCAGGGAGGGTGAAACACATCATAAGGGGGGATGCTTCATGGTATCGCGCATGACTCGTCGCACAGCCCTGCAATTGATGGGTGGCATGGCCGGAATCCTCGCCACGGGGGTGGCTCCGGCGATCAGGTTGGCCGGCGCCGCCGGAAAGCCGATCGAGCTGGTGCACTGGAGCTGGCTCACGGCGTCCGATGGTGAGGTCTGGCAGCAGATGATCGACAGCTTCAACGCAGCGAACAAGGACAAAGGCACGCAGATCCGGATGGAAGTCGTCCCGGACGACCAGTACGGGACAAAGGTGCTCTCCGCGGCGGCCACCGGCAACGCCCCGGATTTCGGCTGGGGAACCGCCGGCCTCCGCGCGGACTGGGTGAAGAAGGGCGTCGTCCTGCCCCTCGACGAGACGTTCAAGCAGGCGGGCATCAGCCTCTCAGATTTTGTCCCGGCGGGGCTGGCGGCGTCCAGGTACGGCGGCAAGCTCTACATGGTGCCGATGGATGGGATGAGCCTCCAGGTGCTCTTGAACGTCGACCACGCCACGGCGGCCGGCCTCGACATCAGCAAGCCACCGCAGACTGGGGATGAGCTGCTGGCGTGGGCAGGCAAGATGACGCAGCGCGAAGGCGACAAGGTCACCCGCTCCGGGTTCCTGATGACCGGATCGGCCGTTCAACCGACCGTGACCTGGGGGATCGTCGCCCACCAGATGGGGTTCCGGCGGGCCAGTCCCGATCTCAAGACGGCCGGCGTGAACCCCGAGGCCGGCGTGCAGGCCGCCCAGTGGGTGCTCGACCTCTTCGACAAGCACCGGGTGTCGACGCGCGACGTGACCGACCGCTACAAGGCCTTCGGCACGGGGAATGGCTCGATGTTCCTCACCGGCCCCTGGACGCTCAACGGCTACGTCCAGAACAAGCTCAACTTCATCTCGTTCCAGATGCCCAAGGTCGGCAAGGATCGCTCGACCTACTTCGAGCTCGGCGGCCTGGAGATGTACATCCAGAAGGATCAGAGCCGGCTGGAGGCGACCGCCAAGGCGCTCCAGTGGCTGTCCGACAACAGCTTCCTCTGGACGACCAAGGGGCGCGGCGCCGCGATGCGGAAGTCGATCCTGGCCCGGCGGGACTACAAGACCGCCGGGCACGACTGGAAGGTGCGCGGGGCGTTCATCGACGGCATGCCGAACGCGGTGATCGGTGAGGTGCCGGTCAGCGCCGGCCCGGACTTTACGATCTACACCGGGGGTGGCTTTGCCGCCAAGACGATGGATCCGGTGTGGGCCAAGCAGACCACGCCCAAAGCGGCCGTCGATGCGCTGATCAAGCAGTGGCAGGCTGATCTCGACGCGGGGTAGGTGCCTGAGGGCAATCTCGCAGGGAACGCGGGTGCGGGGCTCGCTCGGGCCGCGGAGACCGCGCGGCCGGGGCGCGCCCTGCACTCGACCTGCGGTGGGGTGACCGACTAGGGATGGGGGCGATCGGGGGGGCACCGGCAATTCCTCGGGCCGGTCGATCGCTGCTGTTCGCTCGGCTGCAGCGGGCCACGTGGAACGGCGAGCGGATCGACTGGTCGGCCTACATCTTCATCCTGCCGTTCCTGGTTCCGTTTCTGGTCGTGACCATCGGGGCGAGCGTCTTCGGCGTCTACGTCAGCTTCACGGACTGGGGGATCATCGGCGCGCCCCATTGGGTGGGCCTCAAAAACTACTCGCGAGCGCTCGCCGATCCCTGGGTCGTGAAGACGTGGTCGAACACGCTCCGCTACGGCATGCTCGTCGTCCCGGCCACGACGCTGGCCGCGCTGGCGATGGCGCTGTTCGTCAACCTGCGCTGGCGGGGGTACACGTTCGCGCGCGCGGCGTTCTATGCCCCCAACGTCGTCTCCGTCACCGTGATCGGGCTGGTCTGGGTCTGGATGCTCGACACGCAGTACGGGCTGGTCAACCAGTACCTCGGCCGGTTCGGCGTGCCCGATATCCCCTGGCTGACGAATCCCGGGTGGGTCCTCTACGGGGTCGCCCTCGCCTCGGTGTGGTGGGACGCGGGGTTCAGCATGGTGGTCCTGCTGGCGGGCCTGCAGGACATTCCGGGCGACCTGCGGGAGTCCGCGAGCATCGACGGGGCGACGCCGTTCCAGGCGCTGTGGCACGTGGTCCTGCCGCTGCTGCGGCCGGCGCTGAGCCTGGTGGTGACCCTGCTCATCATCGGCACGCTGCGCGTGTTCAGCCAGATCTATATCATGACGAACGGCGGGCCGGCGGGCGCATCCGCCTCCGTCATCCACTACGTCTACGAGATCGGGTTCTCCAAGTACCAGCTCGGCTACGCCGGCGCGATCTCGGTGATGCTCTTCGCGACGATTCTCGTGGTGACGCTGATCCAGCTGCGCGTGTTTCGGGAGAAGACTTGGTGACGCGGCCAGGCGGCCGGCGCTTCCGGCCGGGGATGTGGTTGATCTGGATCGCCGGGATGGCGGGGGCGGTGGCCTGGGCCGCGCCGCTGGTCTGGATGGGCTCGACCTCCGTGAAGCCGCCCAGCCAGGTGCTGACCCGGACGATCGAATGGCTGCCGCGCACCGTCACGTTCTCGAACTACACCAAGGTGATGCGGAAGCCCGTCCTGCGGTGGATGCTGAACAGCACGATCGTGACGTCGGCGTCCACCTGCGTCAGCCTGGCCACCGGCGCGATGGCGGGGTATGCCCTGGCCCGCATGAACTTCCCGGGGCGCAACACGATGTTCTTCCTGGTCCTCGCGGTGCTGATGATCCCCACCGAGATGACGATCGTGCCGCTCTTCATCGGCGTCCTCAGGGTCGGCCTCGCCAACAGTTATCTGGCGTTGATGATTCCGTCCCTGGCGAGCGCCTTCAGCGTCTACCTGTTTCGCAACTTCTTCCTTTCCCTCCCGCGCGAGTTCGAGGATTCGGCGGCGCTCGATGGCGCCAATCGGTTCCGCATCTTCTGGTCGGTGGCCCTGCCGGTGGCGCGGCCGGCGCTGATCGCCGGCGCCATCCTGCTCTCCACCACCTACTGGAACCTGTTTCTCTGGCCGCTCCTCGTGGTCTTCCAGGGAAGCATGAAGACCCTGCCGGTCGGCATGGCGGGCTTCACGCCCGGGACCGGGGTCGGACAGTCGACCCAGTTCGAGGGCTACGCGCCGGCGATGGCGGCGATGACGATCCTCACGATCCCGAGCATCCTGGTCTTTCTCGTGCTCCAGCGGCAGTTCATCGAGGGCGCCACGAGCGCGGGGATCAAAGGATGAGGCCGGCCGCCCAGCGGCGCACACCGCGGTCCCTTCGCGCCGAGCACAGCGTCGTCTACCGCGATCCGTTCGCGTACTGCTCGCACCCGAGCATCCTCAGGTTGGCGTCGGGTGAATGGCTGATCGCCTTCATGGAGAGCATGCGGCGCGCCGAGGTGCTGCACAGCCCGGCCGACCCGCGCTTCTACAACGTCCTGATCCGGTCGGCCGACCAGGGCCGGATCTGGTCGCCTCCGGTGGTGATCCCCGGCTACGACTGGTATGGGGTCGAGTGCCCGAGCCTCACCCAGCTCGCCCGAGGAGACCTCCTGCACTTCCAGTGGCGGTGGCGCTGGTCGCCCCTCCTCCCAGGCGCCCGCGCCGGCCGTCCGCGCGGCTTGTACGAGCGCGACACGTACCCGTGGGCGCGCGACAACGATGGGGCCTACGTCCACCGCTCCGGCGACGGAGGGCAGACCTGGGCGCCGGGCTCCCGGATCGACACGGCCCCCTTCGACGGCGCCTACACGATCCGGGCCGGGGTCGAGCTGCCGGAGGGGACGGTGCTCCTTGCCGTCACGGACATTCCCCACTGGCGCCGGATCTATCTCCTGCGCTCCGGCGATGGGGGCGTCCGCTGGGAGGTGGGGGCGCTCGCCGCCGGCCATCCGGACCGCCAGTTCACCGAACCGTGCCTCGTCCGCGTGGGATCGCGGCTGCTGCTCCTGATCCGGGAGGAGACCACGGGCTTCCTGCATCAGGCCGAATCGGACGACGCCGGGGACACGTGGACGGCGCCCCGCCCCACGCCGATGTGGGGATGCCCTCCGCACGTGCTGGCGCTCGGCGACGGCCGGCTGCTCTGCGTCTACGGCCACCGCCGCCCCCCCTACGGCATCCGCGGCCGCATCAGCGAAGACGGCGGGAGGACCTGGGATGCCTCGAGCGAGCTGATCCTGCGCGATGATCTCCCCAACAGGAATCTGGGCTATCCGTCCTCGGTGCTGGTCGAGGCCGGCCGGGTGTTCACGGCCTACTACGGCGAAGACGCGCACGGCGTCACCTGCATCCAGGGCTGCGCGTTCTCCGTGTAAGCGTTCGGCGGGTCGGCCCGCGATGGCGACCGAGGACAGAAAACGAGGTGGGTGACCGCATGTACCGGATTGTCGATGTGCAGCGAGTCCATGTGTACGGCGACCCGAACAATTTTTGCGCCGAGATTTCCGTCGCCAACCTGGGCGACGGCGAGCTCGTCGGCGTCTTGGCCCAGAACCGCGGCCTCGTGCATACCGATACCGGCACCATCCTGCTGGTGCGGTCGCGGGATCACGGAACGACGTGGGACCCCGGCTCGAAAGTGGTCGTGTTCGCCGAAGAGGAGGACGCCGGCTGGAACGTCGCGGCGATCTGCCGTCTCGCGGACGGCACCCTGCTCGCCCATGCCAACCGATGGCGGTACCTCGATGATGGGCGCATCGACCGTCTCCACGGGCGGTCGGAGATCGATGGCGTGTGGCTCTCCCGGTCCGCGGATGGGGGTCGGACGTGGAGTGCGCCGTCGCGGGTGAACCTCGCGCCCATGAGAAACGCCCGGGTCCGCGACGCCATCGTGGAGCTTCCGAACGGGCATCTGCTCATGCCGCTGCACGGCTTCCGCTGGCAGCGCACGATGCCGGATATCGCCAGCGCCGAACGCGAGCGATCCTTTGTGCTCTGGTCGCCCGACCGGGGCAAGAACTGGCACTACTACGGAACGAGCGGGTACGATCCGGCCGAGATCATCCACTACCATGAGCCGGGCCTGGTCCGGCTCCACGACGGCCGGTTGTTGGGCATGATGCGCACCCAGCGCTGGCCCTCGCCGGCCGACCCGGGCGAACAGATGGGGCCGCCGAGCGGGTACATCTACACCGCGCTCTCCGAGGACGACGGCATGTCGTGGAGCTGGCCGCGGACCACCAAGCTGTGGGGCTATCCCCCGGATGCCATCACGCTCGCGGACGGCGCCGTCCTGTCCGCGTATAGCTACCGGACCAAGCCGATGGGCGTGCGGATCGCCGTCTCCCCGGATGGGGAGACGTGGTCCCCACAGGACGAGTTCACCCTGGCCGATTACGACCCCGCGCGCGTGCGGCCGGCGTTTCCGACATGGGAGGGCGAACCGCTGAACTCCATCATTCAGCGGGGCGTCCTCTGGCACATCGGGTATCCCAGTTCGGTGCTGCTCGATGACGGCCGCGTGTTTACGGGGTACCACCTGTTCAATCAGCAGGGGCGGCAGTACGTGGAGGGCGCGATCTACCGCGTGGTGAGGAAGTGATCCCCGCCCCGGAGGCCCAGGAAATGGCGGCGATCCGCGGATATCGCCCCGTCGATTTCCCGGCGCTGGCCGCCCTGATCGATGCCGCCGCGGCGCCGGAGCGAAGCATGACCGAAACCGGTCTCCGGGAGTTCCTGGACTACCCCGGGTACCGTCCCGAGGAAGATCTCTTCGTGGCGCCCGGCGAGGACGGTGGCGGGCTCATGGGCGCGCGGGACGTGCGGGTGACCGCGCGCGGCGACGAGATCGTCCCCATCCTGGAATCGTGGGGAGTGCTGCATCCGGAGGCCCGCCCGGGCGGCGTGGGGCCCGCCCTTCTGTGGAGCGCCATGGAGCGCGCCGGACAGATCGTGCGGGAGCGGGGGCGCGAGCGCGGGATCTTTCAGGCCCGGTGCGCCACGGACGATCCGGCGTCGCAGCGCCTCTTCGAGTCGGGCGGGCTGTCCCAGGCGAGAGTCCTCCTCACCATCCTCCGTCCCACCCTCGAGAATTTGTCGCCGGCGCGCTTCCCGGCGCACATCGCTGTGCGGCCGTACCAGGTCGGTAAGCACGAGGCGGCGTGGGTGAGGGCGTTCAATGAGGCGTTCGCCGACCACTGGGGTGGGTTCATGGGCATGTCCCTTCCCCTCTGGACGACGTACGTGCGCCGGCCGTGGTTCAAACCGGAGATCAGCCTCGTGGCGTGGGACGGACCGGACATCGCGGGGTTCGGCCACTTCATCATCAACGACGAGCAGAACGCGCTGACCGGCAAGAAGCGAGCGCTGATGCGCTACATCGGCGTTCGCCCCCGCTGGAGGGGGATCGGCCTCGGCGTCGCCCTGACCAGGGCCGGGCTCATTGCCTCGCGCGACCAAGGCATGGAGGCCTGTCTCTCGGGGGTGGACTCCGAGAACGTCACGGGCGCCCACCACATCTACGAGCGCGAGGGGTTCGTCACGATCCGGCGGCAGTTCATGTACCGCGCGAATGTCGCCGCGGAGCCGCTGTCCGCGGTCTAGGCGCCGGTCGGGTGCGTTCGGAGGTGCGGGCGTCTCTCAGATGCGCGCGGGCGTAGGCGAACAGGTGCTGCTGCGCGTACCCGGCGAGGGGACCGAACCGCGCTCGGGCGAATGCCTGGATCTGCTTCGGGGTAAGGGGCCGGCCGCGGAAATAGAGGCGCTCCACGGCGCGCGTGACCCAGACGTCCACGGGGAACGCGGCCGTCCGGTCCAGCCCGAAGAGCAGGATGCAGTCGGCGACTTTCTCCCCCACGCCGGGCACCTCGAGGAGCCGCTCGCGCACGGCCTCGAACGGCAGCCGCCGCAGGTCGTCCAGGTCGAGGTCTCCGTCCGCGACCATGCGCGCGGCGGCGCGCACATATGGCGCCCGGTAGCCGAGGAGGCAGGCCGCGAGCGTCCGCGGGCGGGCCGCGGCGAGCCTGGCCGGAGCGGGAAAGGCATGCATGCCGTCTCGGAGGGGCTCTCCGAACGCGCGGGCCAGCCGCTCGATCGACTGGGTGATTTTGGGGATGTTGTTGTTCGCCGAGATGATGAACGAGATGAGCACCTCCCACGGATCCTGCGCCAGGATCGCGATGCCGCGGGTGTGGGGGAGGATCCCGGCCAGGACGCCGTCCTCGACGAGCGCCGCCTCGATGCCGGCCACCCCGCGCGGCTCACGCGAGCAGCCCAGGTAGTCGAGGAGCAGTCTCCGGACGTCCTCGGTATCCGGCGAGAGCAGATACAGTCCCCCGGCATCTTGTTTCACCTGGAGGATGTGACGGCCCACGACGCCCACCGCCACCCGTGCTCCGTCCAGGCCGGCGTCCCACCGCCACCGGAACGCCTGACCGGACTCCAGGGTGCGGGCGAGGTGCAGTCCGTCCGCTTTCGCTATCCACGCCGGCACCGGCTCAGGCTCCCTCGACGGCCAGGGCTCGACCACCCTAGATCTCTCGGAGGTCGATCGCATCCACGATAAACTGCGACCAGGTCTCCAGCCGGTCGTACGCCGCCCGGACCTCTTGGGGGGTGGCGAAGGCGCCCGCGAGCTTGCTCCGCTCCCGCACCTGGACCTCGGGGGTGGGGAGATCGGCGATGTAGACGAGGCCGAAGTGCACGCGGCCGACCGGCTCGATGTCGTCGTTGATCACGCCCACCGGCCGGGCCCGCCATCCCGGCGGCACGTCCACTTCTTCCGTCAGTTCCCGGCGCATCCCCGCGTCCACGGGATCGGCGTCCGCGACGTCCTCCGGATTGATGTGGCCGCCCAAGCCCACGGAGAGTTTCTCCCGCAGCCGCTCCTCGGAGCCGGCGCGCGTGCGGCGGACGAGGAAGATGCGATCTTGGTGACGGAGAACGACATACGGGATGATCTGCTTCAGGCCGGGGTCGTCCTCGACCCGGGCGCGGGGCGCGAAGTAGGCATGCGCGGCGATCGCGGCCAGGTACCCCGGGAGGCCCTCGGCGGAAAAGCCGTGAAAGCCGCCGGCGGGGAACAGATGGGTGCGCGGGACCACCAGCACTTCTTCCGGCACGGGGCTCATCGCGTGCGAAACTCGTAGTCCAGCATGCTGTCCGCCTCATCGTTGTCGCAATGGATCTTTCCCATCACAACGCCCTCCTGCGGCGTGAAAAGGTAGGGGAGCATCAGTGGAATGTCCGAGACCACGGGCAGGGTGGGGATCTCGGCCAGCGGGACCCAGCTCAGGTCGCCTTCGTCCGTCGCGATCGGGTCCGCGGAGCCGGATGGGCGGTCGGCCACGAAAACGAACAGCAGCCACTGGGCGCCTGTCGCGCGGGTCAGGACCGTCACGACCGCCCGGAGCGCCGCCCCAGCCAGCCGGATTCCCGTCTCTTCATGGACCTCCCTCAGGCAGGCGTCGCGCGGGTCTTCGTGGGGCTCGATCTTGCCGCCCGGAGGATTGTACAGACCTTGATTGGGCGGGTGGCGGCGCCGGAGCAGCAGTACCCTGTCGCCGTCGCGGATGAAGCAGAGTGTCCTCAGGTAGATCGGGTGCGAGGTGTTCCCCCTCAGGGCGTCTGCAGCCGGGCCAGGTGTGCGCTCGCCCACCCCGAGTATACCGCATCGTAGTAGGAGCCGTGGAGCGAGAGGGCGGTCTTGAAATTGCGCACCGCGTCATCGGTCCGCCCCTGCCGCTCGTAGAGCCGGCCGAGGCTGATGTAGTACAGCGCGTAGTTGCGGTCGAGCTTGATCGCGTTCTTGAGCTCCTGGATCGCCTCCGGGTCGTGGTGCAGGAGCGCCAGGGCAGCGCCGTACCGCCAGTGAAGATCGGCGTCGAGCGGGGCCAGATCGAGCAGGTCCTTGATCCTGCCCAGGGCAATGGGGGACCCGGCCTGCATCTGGAACGCGGTGGTGCCTTGATGCTGACCGTTGAACGCGACGTCAAGGGCCCAGGTCCCGGTGTGGCTCTCCAGGTCGGTGCCCAGGATATAGAGCGGGAGGGTGAAATCGAAGACTTCCCAGGCGCCGTTCTTTTGCTCGGGGGCCTTCACCTCGAGCGCAAACGCCGGCCCGGTGGGGTCAATGACCGCGAGGGTCACCACCGTGCCGTTCACAAGCGCCTTGACCTTGATGACCGCGTACGGAAGGTCCGTGTTGAAAAAGCTGGTGGTGGGATCCACCGGGGTGACCTCGCCGGCGCCGAAGAGGCTGTTCATTTTGACGGCCCTGGCGAGGACCACGCTGGCCAGCTGGGTCGGGGGGCCCGCCTGAGCCGCGGGCGCAGGCTGTGGGGATGGGGGGTTTTGAGCCTGGGCCGCCGGCAGCCCGGTCCCCTGGAGCGCCAGGGCGATCCCGACGCTCACCGCGAGCCGTTGGGCACAGCGCGCCAACGCGTTGATGCCTTGGATGCCGGGGGGAAGCGAACTCAGGCGGCGGGGATCACCGCCGCCTGTCTGCGGCGTTAGTGGACGAACAGGTGACCGGTTGCGGCGAGAATGAACAGGACCAGCAGGATCAGCACCAACGCATCCACCTCCAACACCTCGCGCGCCAGCAGTGTGTGTGCGTACCATAGGTCAATTGTACCCAATAAGTGTGGTCACCAGTCAGATGAGACGGGGGAGGTCGCGGGTGCCCGCGAGAATCTTGGGCTCGAAGGCGTGGACCGTCAAAAGACCGGACCAGGGAGGATCCTATGCCAGCCAAGCAGACCATCACGTCGATCAAAGCGCTTCGGGGAAAGGAGATCGCGAAGGGGGTGACGATCAAGCCCCTCGCGGGGGAGCACGTGATGCTGAACTACGTCCAGTTCGTCCCTCAGGGCGAAGTGCCGCTGCACTCCCATCACCACGAGCAGCTGGGGTTGATCATCGAGGGCGAACTCGAGATGCAGATCGGCGAGGAGCGGCGGACGCTCCGCCCGGGGGACACCTACGTGATTCCCGGCGGCATCACCCACAGCGGCCGGGCCGGCCGCGCGGGCGCCCTGGTCCTCGACGTCTTCTACCCGCTGCGGGAGGACTACCTCAAGCTCTTCGCGTAGAGCGTTCCTTCGGCGCGGCCGCCTTTTTGCGCTGGGCGGCTTCCTTCGCGCGGAACTTTGCGATGCGTCCGATCAACTTCACCGGGACGGGCAGGGAGAGCGGGAAGCGGATTGTGCCCTTGCCGACCTCGTACGGTGCGAGCTCGTCCTTGAACGCCGCAACAACGCGCGCGCCGGCCGGGTAGAGCGAGTAGTGCTGCTTCCACCCGGCGAAATACAGCACCGTGCCGCTGCGCAGTTTGTACGCGGGGATCTTGTACGAGATCACTTCCTCGGCTCCCGGCACGGCCTTGAGGATGGCGCTCCGCACCTGCTTAAGCGTGCCCTGCACCGCCTCAGGTTGCGAGGCGATGTACTCGTCCACGGACTTGAAGTCGGTCCTGGCCACCGCCAGCCTCCTGCGGGTCAGTGGTTGTCCCCCGCGCACATGCGAATGGTCTCCTAGTTCTTCTCTAGATCGGCGAGCCACGGCGGGTCGGCCCCGGCGCGGGTGCAGGTCAGGGCGGCGACCAAGGCCGCGCGGGCGGACGCGGCGGTGATCTCGGACGCCCCGAGCCGCGCGACCGCGTCGCGCGTCAGGCGGCGGGCCCCATGCAACCACGCCAGCAGGCCCGCCGAAAACGCGTCGCCGGCGCCGACCGTATCGACCACGGTCACCGGAACCGAGGGGACGCGCACTTCCCCCGCGGCATGGAACGCCACCGCGCCGTCGGCCCCGAGCGTGACGACGACGAGCACCGGCCCCGGCCCCTCGGGCCGCGCGAGCCAGGATCGGGCCACCTTGTCGGCGGGCGAGCCCGGATAGAGGACGCTTAGGTCCGCGCGGCTGGCCTTCACCACGTCCGCGCGCCGGACCCACGCTTCGAGCCGCGCCCGGCCCGCGTCGAGGTCGGGCGTGAGCGCCGGGCGGACATTCGGATCCAGGAAGATCAGCCGCCGGCCCTGCTCCCGCCGCCCGAGCGTCTCCAGCGTCGTGCCGACGGGTTCGACGAGCAGGGAGTATCCCGCGAAATGCAGCGCCTCCGCATCAGGGGGGAACGCCGTCGGAAGGTCGTCGGGACGCAGCGCGCGCTCCGCCGTCCCTTGGCCGTAGAACGAGAACGCCGGTTCCCGGCCGTCCTCCTGCTGGACGAACGCGAGGGCGGTCGGTTCGGCGCGCTCGCAGACGTAGCGGGGATCGACGCCGCTCGCGAGAAGCTGCGCCCGCAGGAACCGGCCGAAGGCGTCGCGGGACAGCCCCCCGAGAAACCCCGCGGCCACCCCCAGGCGCGCGAGCGCGACCGCGACGTTCAGCGAGGCGCCGCCCACGTGGGGGCTGTAGAGCGGCCCCCGCTCGGACCGTTCAACGGTGAAATCGACGAGCGCCTCGCCGCACCCGACGATCACTGGATGGCTCCGCCGGCGCGAAGCATGATCGCGGTCACAGGTCTGCTCCCGACTCGATCGCCTCGCGGAGGAGCCGCCCGAGCCAGAGCGCGAGATCGGCGCGCGTCACCGTGTGATTGTCCCGGGGGTGTGGCGGAACCGCGGCACCCGGGATGGCCTCGGTGATCAGCGCCGCGGCCGCCGCCCACCGGAGCGGCGTGGCGGCGTCTTCGGGCCCCGGCTGAAGCGCAGCCGCATCGGGGCCGGCGCTCCGCGCGCCCCGGGAGTTCTGCCATCGCCGGATGCCGCGCCCGGCCCCGGCAACGAAGCGCGTTCCCTCACCCAGCGTCAGGGGCTGCCCGGGAGCGAAGTGCAGCGTCCCGGGCTCGCCCTCCCAGATCCCCTCGACCGCCAGCAGCTGCGTGGCGGCAAAGGCCGGGTGCGAGAGCGGGACGTCATCGTACCAGTATAGGGGGACGCCCTGATCGAGCAGCATCAGTTGGAGCCGGCGCGTGAGATCGGCGCGCGCGTGCACCTCCTGCGGCGGCGCGCCCACCCGCAGGCAGAAGACCGCCAGCGCCGCAGCCGCTTCGCCGACCGCCCATTCCACGGGGTGGAGGCGGTACGCGCCGTTCGTGATGTGGGTCGTGCCGATGTTCTTGGCGGCCGGGAGGAGATTGACCGCCTCGACAGGCACGAGCGCCCCCAGCGGAATCTGAAAGGGCCGGGTGGGGACGCTCACCGTTCCCGGCCTGCAGTCGTGCAGGTCGATCGGATAGAACCCGATCCCGGCCGTATCGGGGAATCGCGCCGCCCGGGCGCCGGGGTGTGAGGCCGCGGCGATGTCCTGCTCGCGGATCGTCTGTTTCGCCCGCAGCCGCCTGCCCTCGCGAATGTAGGGCGCCTGCGACAGGCCATCGGCGCTGCCCATGATATCAGGCCGGGGCCGCAGCTCAGGATAGCCGTACCCGCCGCCGTCGCGCGGCGCTTCGGTCTGGAGCCAGTGGAGGAATCCGAGGCTGAGCTGCCGGGCCCGCTCCCAGAGCCGGGCTTGTTCCTCGGGGAGGCGGTCGACGGGGGAGCCTCCGCGGAAGTCATTGCTGGGCCAGTTGATGACCGCGACATCCCGGGGGACCCGGGGGTCGTCGAAGTTGCCCGCGGCGAGGACGCGCCGGTAGGTAAAGAACGGCCCGTAGGTTCCGGGCGCGGTCTCCGACAGCCGGTAGACCGGCGCGCCCGCTTGATGGGGCTGGGCGGAAAGGGAGTAGGGCTGCGCCGCGCGGTTCTCCTCGTAGCCGGGCGGCTTGGGGATCGTGTGGACCTCGCCCGGACAAAACTCGACGGCGAACGGGAAGGTGAACGCCTGGGTGCAGGCCGGATCCGCCCGCGGCGGCGCCGAGGGTTCCCCGGTCTCGGCGCGCGACTCCACACCGACCGTGTAGGCCGTCCCGGAGAGGACGAACAGATCCCCGAGATCGGTGGCATCGAGCACAAACGCCGGACGGAAGCGGATCAGGCTCGCGCTCCCGGTTTGCCGCGCGAGGAGCGAGGTGATCTTTCGGCCGGTGTTCTCCGTGGAGACGGCCCGGGTATGGTAGAAGACCTGAAGGGTTCCCGCCGCCCGCAGGGGGGCCGTCAGTTCCTCCAGAACCGCCGCCCCCACCGCCGGCTCGAACGAGAGCCGGGACACCCAGGCGCCTCCGGGATTCAGCATCGGCTCGCGCAGCGCTGCGGACGCGAGCGTGTAGCGGGACCGGTAGTGCTGCCGGATGGCGGACCGCAGCTCGTAGTACGCCGCGGTTCCCCCAAAGGTCTCGATGTACTGGTGCTCGTCCAGATGGGAGACACCCTGGGTGCTGATCTGCCCGCCCAGCCATCCGTTCTCTTCGATCAGGCAGACGTTCCGGCCAAGACGCGCCGCCCGCAGGGCGGCGGCGACCCCGCCCAGGCCGCCTCCGGCGACGAGCACGTCGCACACCACCTCGATGATCTGGGCCCTACGTGTCCGGGGATCGGTCACCTGAGCATCGGTCGCATCGGCGGCATCGGGCAGCGCGGGCGCGGCGGCGCTGCCGGCTCAACTGATGTTGAGGGAGATGGATTTCACCTCCATGTACTCTTGGATCCCCTGGCGTCCCCCTTCGCGGCCCACGCCGCTCTCTTTGAATCCGCCGAAGGGGATCTCGTGCGTGTAGCCGGTCGCATCGTTCACGCAGACGAGGCCGTACTCCAGCGCCTCGCTCGTCCGGATGACGCGGCGCAGGTCGCGCGAGGACAGGTAGGCGGCGAGCCCAAAGGGGGTGTTGTTGGACCGCGCGATGACTTCTTCATCGGTGTCGAAGACGAGCACCGGCGCCACGGGGCCAAAGGTCTCGTCCCGGGCCACCGGCATCTCCTCGCGCACATCAGTGAGCACCGTCGGCGCGTAGAAGAATCCCTTCCGGTAGGCGCCGTCGGTGAGGCGCCGCCCTCCCGCGAGCGGGCGGGCGCCCTTCGCGACGGCGTCGTTGACGAGCCCTTCGACCTTCCCGAGCGTCTCCGCGTTGATCATCGGCCCGACCTGGACCCCGGGCTCGAACCCCGGTCCCACCTTGATCGCCCGGACCGCCTCCGTGAACCTGACGAGGAAGCGGTCCGCCACGGGGCGCTGTACGTAGATCCGGTTCGCGCAGATACAGGACTGGCCGCCGACCCGAAGGTACTTGATCGCCACCGCGTTGGCCACGGCCCGGTCGAGGTCCGCGTCGTCGAAGACGATGAACGGGGCGTTGCCGCCCAACTCGAACGCCACGCGCTTCAGCTGGTCGGCCGCCTGGGCCATCAGGACCTTGCCGACCTCCGTGGACCCCGTAAAGGCGATCTTCCGGACGCGGGGATCCTTCAGGAAGACCTCCGCGATCGGCGCGGCGCGCTTCCCCACCACCACGTTGAATACCCCGGGCGGCAGTCCCGCCTCCATGAACGCGCGGGCGATCTCCAGCGCCGTGAGGGGGGTCTCCTTGGCGGGCTTGAGCACCACCGTGCACCCGGCGGCCAGCGCGGGAGCGATCTTCCGCAGGACCATCGTGGCGGGGAAGTTCCAGGGGGTGATCGCCGCGACGACCCCCATGGGCTGGTGGGTCACCCAGAGCCGCTTGTGCGTGACCGGCGGGGGGACGATCTCGCCGTAGACGCGGCGGGCCTCCTCGGCAAACCACGGCAGGTACTGGATCGCGAAGGCCACCTCGCCGCGGGCCTCGGCGACCGGTTTGCCGTTCTCTTCGGTGATCAGCCGCGCCAGCGCGTCAATCTTGGAGAAGAGGATGTCCCGAGCCTTCAATAAAACAGCGCCCCGCTCGAGCGCGGTGAGCGCGGCCCATTTCGGGAACGCCTGCGCGGCGGCGTCCACCGCTGCCCGAGCCTGCTCGGGCCCGGCGTCCGGGACGACGGCGATCGGTTCGGATGTCGCCGGATTGAGCACCTCGAACTTGCCGGCGACCTGACCGTTGACCCAGCGGCCGTCGATGAAGAGTGGAAACTCCCTGGCTGCCATACCCTACCTCCTCCTCGCCGCGGGCGCCATGAGGATGGCGCCCCGCCGGCATCGGGGACGGAACCGTGACGGGCCGACCCGCTGCCTCGGTGTCTTTCATACGTGTCCGGCCAACATCCTGCCTGCCTCGAGCGGCCGGGGATTGGCGCGCGGACGGAGAATCAACTCGGGGTCGCGCCGGAGAGGAATCGACTGATGAGCTCATCGCTCTGGTTTCAGGGTCAGGTGCAGGCGGCGCTTCGTCAAGCGGGCGGGCCGCTGCTCCTCGTGCGGGGAGAGGGCAGCCGCGTCTGGGACGATCGGGGCCGGGCCTACCTCGATGCGCGGTCCGGATTGTGGGCGGTGACGGTCGGCTACGGCCGCCCGGAGGTGGCCGCGGCGGTGCACGACCAGCTGCGGCGGCTCTCGTTCGCCCCGCTCACGGACGCGGTATCCCCGGTGGCGGTGGACCTGGCCGCCCGGCTCGCCGCGGTGCTGCCCGGCGACCTGACCATGGTCGCGCTCGTGCCCACCGGCTCCGAAGCCGTCGATACGGCGCTCAAGTTTGCGCGCCTGTACCATTACGCCGGCGGCCAGCGGCGGCGCCGGATCGTGATCAGCCGCGAGTACGCCACCCACGGCAGCACCTACGCCGGCGCCTCACTGAGCGATCCCGATCGCGGTCTCCTTCGCGGGATCGGCGCCCCGATCTCCGGCATCCGCTTTGTGCCGGCGCCCTACCGGTACCGGTGCCGGTTCTGCGCGGACGGTCCGGTGTGCACGCTCGCGTGCGCGGGCGCCGTGGAGGAGGCGATCGCGCGCGAGGGACCCGACCGCGTGGCCGCGGTGATCGCGGAGCCGGTCCCCGGCCCCGGAGGCGTGCTGGTGCCCCCGGACGAGTACTGGCCGCGCCTGCGGGCGATCTGTGATCGAGACGGAATCCTGCTCGTGGCCGACGAGGTGATCACCGGGTTTGGGCGGACCGGCCGGTGGTTTGCGTCCGATCACTGGCAGGTCGTCCCCGACCTGATGGTCCTCGGCAAGGGGATGACCGGCGGCTATCAGACGCTCGGAGCGGTGGCGATGCGGCGCCACATCGCCGAACGTCTGGATCGCCGGCTGATTCCGCACGGGTTTACCTACAGCGGCCATCCCGCGGCGTGCGCCGCCGCCCTCGCATGCCTCAAGATCGTGGACGATGAGGGGCTGACGGTCCGCGCCGGCAGCGAGGGGGCGCGGCTCCGCGAGGGCCTCCGTCGGGCCCTGGCGGCCTGCCCGATCGTCGGAGAGATCCGCGGCCTCGGGCTGATGGTCGCGGTCGAGCTCGTGGAAGATCGCGGAACGCGGGCGCCGCTGCGCCTCAAGGCGCGCGACCTCGATCGCGTCGCCCACGACCTGCGCGATCATGGGGTGCTCGCCTTCGTGGACAACCCGGTCATCCTCGCGCCGCCCCTCGTGATCACCGAGCGCGAGACCGACGACCTCGTCGAGGCGGCGGCCGCAGCCGTCCTGGCTCTCGGCGCGCGCCCGTAAGTTTTTTACGGTAAAGTGACACCCGGCGCCCGGGATCACCTTCAGTAATCTCCCCAGGGGTATCAGTGATATCATGCATTGCGCCGGGAACGCAGAGAGCCTACGCTGCGAGGTGTGCGGGGGTAGCTCAATGGTAGAGCGTCTCCGTTCCACGGAGAAGGTTATGGGTTCGAATCCCGTCTCCCGCCCCAGGCACACGGCCTTCCGCGTTCCCCGGCGCCGGACCCTTTTCCACTGAACGATCTCAGAGCGATCTCGATTGCCGCGCAGGGAATAGTCCCGCGATTCCCCCGCGTATTGGCTCAGCGGCCCCCGATGCTCGACGCCGGGGCAGCCGGACGAGGAGGAACCCGCCATGACCGATGGAGGCTCGACACTGTCCCAGGGGGCCCGGATGAGCGTCCTCGACGCGATCCGCGGACGCCGCAGTATTGGCAAGATGAAGCCGGATCCGGTCCCGCGCGATCTCATCACGAGGTTGCTCGATGCGGCGGTCTGGACTCCCAATCACCGGGTCACCGAGCCGTGGCAGTTCTTCGTCCTCGAGGGGGAGTCCAAGCGGCGGTTTGCGGAGATCCGGCGCGACTTCCGCCGCACCCTGATGCCGAACCCGGACGCGCCCGAGGTGCAGCCGGCGCTCGAGAAGGTCTACCAGTCCACGCTCGAGACCCCCATGATCATCGCCGTGACCTCCCACCTCGCGGACGATCCGGAGACCAGAGAAGAGGATGTCTGGGCCACCTTCGGTGCGGCGTACGCGTTCATGCTCGGGGCGTGGAGCGAAGGGCTCGGGACCTACTTCCGCACGGGGGCCCTGCGGGATGATCCTCGCCTCCGGCAGCTCCTGAGGCTTCCCGAGAATCGCCGCGTCATCGGGATCGTCTTCGCCGGCTATCCGGCCGAGGTGCCGCAGCGGCGCCGGACCCCCGCATCGGAGAAGACCGTCTGGCTCGAATAGACGATCCGGCGCGTGACCGGGTTGCTGGCCAGGAGGCCTCGCTTAGGCATCCGGTCCTCCTGCCGCCACTTTGAAGGGTAGGCTCAAGAGCTTCACCGCGATGCGGCCCACGCGGCCACGCGGCGGGGTGAGATCTTGATGACCGGGCGTCCCTCCAGGCGCATCGCCCGGTACTGCGGATATTTTTCGCGTAGGAGCGCGATCGCGCGTGCGTGCTCCCGCCCTTCGGCGATCACCCGCGCGGTCCCCGAGATCAGCACGTAACGCAGCCGTCTCCAGTCCTCTTCGTAGTGGTCGACGACCAGCGCGACCTGGGGGTTCGCCTCGATGTTGCGCACCCGCCGGAGCCGCCGCGGGGCGGCCCGCTTCGGCTTCTCGTCGATGGCCGTGTAGAGGTGGCGCCCATCGAACGCGAAACAGATCGGAACGACGTGGGGCCGGCCCTCGGCGTCGGCGGTCGCGAGGCGGCCCACGCGCGCCTCGGCCAGCATCACTCCGGCGTCCGGCGGCATGGGTAGCGGCGCGCGGCGCGGGCGCCTGCCCGGCATGGTCGCGGGTGTGCGGCGAGCGCGCGGGTCCGGGGTGGCCGGGGGCGCGCCGCGGGGAATCCGTCGGGGCATGGGGTCACCCGGCGTACGACCAGGGGGTGTTGGACAGGGCCAGCGATTTCGCATCGGGGTGGCGCACCCCGCACGCGACCACCTCCGCGACAACGACGGTGTGATCCCCCCGGTGGACGGCGTCGGTGACGCGGGCCTCGAACCAGGCCGGCAGGTCGGTCAGCAACGGCGCACCGGTCGCAGGGCCGCGCTCAAACGCATAGCCGTTGATGCGCCCGCCCTCGACCTTCGCCGGGCGAAAGAACGCGGAGGCGACCTCTTGCTGGGCGGCCCCCACGATATTGACGGCGAACGCCCGGCTCCGGCCAAGGACGGCGTGCACGTGCCCGTCCCGCTTGACCCCGGCCATCACGAGCAGCGGGGCGAACGATGCCTGGGAGAGCCAGGTGACCGTGCCGGCGGCCAGGTCGTTCCCGGCCGCCGCCGTCAGCACATAGAGGCCGTACTGCAGGAGCCGCAGGACCTGTTTCCTCACCGTGGGATCGATTCCGGGCCGTCCTCCGGGATTGTTCAAATGTGGCTGCACCGCCTATCATGAGGAAGGGCTCAATGTCAGGAAGAGGTTACGCAGGGAGCGAGGTGGGTCCTCTGCCCGGCTCCCGCCGAAAAGGAGGCGCGCACGATGGCAGCGTCGCTCGTCACCCTGGAGGGCGCGGACGGCATTTTCACGCTCACGCTTCGCCGGCCCGAGGCGCTCAACGCCCTGAGCACCGAACTGTGCGGGGCCGTGCTGGAGGCGCTGGCTCGCGTCGACCAGGACCCGGGCGCTCGCGTCTTGATCCTCACGGGGGAGGGGCGGGCGTTCTCCGCCGGCGCGGACCTCAAGGAGCGGGAGGGCGCGTCGGCGGAAACGATCTGGGCGCACAATCGCCGCATCTTTCAGATCCCGGTTGACCTGGAGCGGCTGGCGGTGCCGGTGATTGCGGCGGTCAATGGGTTTGCGCTGGGGGGTGGGTGCGAGGTGGCCCTTGGATGCGATCTGCGGTGGGCCGCGAGCACGGCCGAGTTCGGCTGCCCGGAGGTCTCCCGCGGGATCCTCCCGGGGGCGGGCGGCACCCAGCGCCTGCCGCGGTTGATCGGATCGTCCCGCGCGATGGCCCTGATCCTCAGCGGACGGCGGATCGGCGCGCAGGAGGCGTACCGGATCGGACTCGTCGATGCCGTGGTGGCGCCCGAGGATCTCCTCCGCGCGGCCGGAGAGGCGGCCCGGGCGATTGCCGTCAATGCGCCTCTGGCGGTGCGGGCCGCGAAGCGCGCGATCAGGTACGGGCTCGGCCGGGCCCCGGAGGCCGGATTGGACCTGGAGGGGCAGCTGCAGCGGATGCTGTACGCGTCCGCGGACTGCCAGGAGGGGATCGTCGCGTTCCGCGAGCGCCGCGCGCCGCGGTGGACCGGGCGCTGAGCCGGCCGCCGGCCCTAGCCGCCGCCGGGCGAACTCCCGCGGCCGATGGCGAACCCCAACAAGAGCATGGTGAACACGAATGTGGTGATCGCGACGTAGAGCCAATCCCGTTCCATGGCGAAGGCGATCGCGGTGGCGCCGACGGTCAAGACCGGCGTGACGATGAGCAGGAGGATGCCGGCTTCGATGACCGCCTCCGGCTCGGGCGGGAGGAGCTCACGGACGACCGCGCGGATCGAGGTCAGGTCCGTGCTCTCGGAGATGCTCGTTTTCGGCATGGAGAGGAACGCCCTCGGGCCGACCTGGATCAACAGAAACACGAGCCCCGCCACGATGACCGCGGAGGCCAGGAGGACCCCGTAGCGCAGCATGCTGCTGACGAGCACCCGGGGGCCCATGTCGGCGCCCGCGGCGCCCGGCGCGCCCGTCCTGGCGACCTGGCCGAGTCCAGTCTTCACGGGGACCTGATCGCCTTCGCAATCATGCTGACCGCCACGACCACGAGAACGGGAATGAAGAGCTTCCTGATCGTGGTGTTGCGGAGATGCCCCATAATGTTGGTGCCGAACCAGGCGCCGCCCAGGACGCCGAGCGCGACCGGGGCGGCGATCGGCGCCGGGATATCTCCGCGGGCAAAATACACGCTGGCGCTGGCCGCCGCCGTCACCCCGACCATGAAATTGCTGGTCGAGGTCGACACCTTCATGGGGAGGCGCATCGCGACATCCATCGCCATCACCTTGAACAGGCCGCTGCCGATGCCCAGAAGCCCCGAGAAGATCCCGGCCAGATACATCATCACCGCCCCGGGGATCACTCCGGTGGCCCTATAGGCCACCCGCTGCCCCAGGGCCTGATCGTAGTAGTCCCCCGAGAAGCGGAGGCGCTCTGCCAGCGGATCGTACGGGACCTGGCCGGGCAGTTCCAGTTTGAGCCGGCCGAGCAGGGCGACCGCCGAGTAGCCGAGGAGGAGTCCGAAGATCAGGTACAGCCAGTGCGGCGACACATATCCCGCAACGAACGCTCCCGTGAGCGCCCCCGTCGTGGTCATGACCTCGAGGGCGAGACCGATCCGCAGGTTCGTCATCCGGTCCCGGATGTACGCCGCGGCGGCGCCGCTGCTCCCCGCAATGACCGCGACGATGCTCGCGCCGATCGCGAAACGAATGGGGAGATTCAGCAGCAGCGTGAGCGCCGGGACGATGATGATGCCGCCGCCCAGCCCAAGGATCGCCCCTCCGATTCCTGCCGCCACGGACACCAGGAAAATGACGAAGAACACGCTCGACCTCGCGCTCGGACATCGGCCGCCGGTGCTAACGTGACCCGATTCTCTGCGGGGAGGGGTCTTCCTTCGCTCCGGCCCTTGAGATCGCGATGGTGCATTCAGCGTCAAGTGGGCGGCGTTTCGGCCGACATCTGGGAGGGGGCGACCAATGGTTGACGTTCTTTTCGCACCGAGCGCGCTGATGCGCGGCGAGGGTGCCGCGGGTCTGGCCTTGACCCTGCTGCTCTACGGTCGAAGCGGAGGCAGCTGGTTCCTCTTCGTCGTGCTGTTGTTGGCGCCCGACCTCTCGATGCTGGGGTATCTGGCAGGCCCCCGCGCGGGAGCGGCAGTCTACAACGCGATTCACACGTACATGCTGCCTGCAATCCTGGCCGGGCTGGGAATGCTCGGCGCGAACTCCGTGGTGATCAGCGTCTCGCTCATCCTGTTTGCTCACATCTCGATGGACCGCCTTTTGGGGTACGGGCTGAAGTACCCGAGTGGATTCAAGAACACGCACCTCCAGAGGCTGTAGGGAACAGCGGGGGCCGCCGGCGCCTGAGGAGGGCTGAGATGGAGCATCCAGCCGACCGGCACGCCGAGCACCGGGACCGGAAGCGGAGGCCCCGCATGCCGATGCACGGAGCCGCCCTGCGCAAACCGGAGATGAGCGGGGGGCGCGCTGCGAAAAAGAAGCCACGCCGCAAGCGAAAGAAGTGACCCGTGGTCCCCGGCGGGATTACCGTCGACTAAGCCTGTGGCGGGAGGGATGGGACATGGTCCGGCAGAAGTCAACACCAAACCAGAACGAGGGAGGTTCGGCCATATGCCCAAGTATGTCATCGAGCGAGACATCCCCAGCGCTGGCAAACTTTCCGCACAAGAGCTTCGCGCCATCTCGCAGAAGTCGTGCGGCGTCCTGAGCAAGATGGGCCCGCAGATTCAATGGGTTCAGAGCTACGTGACCGACGACAAGATCTACTGCGTCTACATCGCTCCGAACGAGCAGATGGTGCGGGAACACGCGAGGCAGGGAGGGTTTCCCGCCAACCGCGTCTCAGTCGTCAAGAATATGATTGACCCAACGACCTCTGAATAAGCAGGCAGGCTTCGCCTGACAAAGGCGGGGCGAGGCGCAGCCACGCCGAGAACGCCCCTGCACCGCGGACACGGGGCGTGACACACACCGCATCACTGCCCACGTCGCTCGCCGACGCGGCGCCGCACTTCCGGAACGACATCGGTGGCGAACGTCTTCAACTGTCCCAGGGGATCGGTTTTGGGTAGTCTAGTAGTCGCGGGGTTGTCACTGTGCCCCGAACACAAAGACATCCTGGCGAGCCTAGCCTATTTCGTAAGAAATTCAAGCCCGTCGGCGCATGCTCGGCTTACAGTATCGCTCGCCTTTTGTTCCCCGGGCATTTTGTCCCAGCCCCCTTTTTCAATGAAGGTACTTCTCTCATAGGAACTTACCGCCTTTAGTTCTTTAAGTTTCTCTTTATAGTTCGGGTCCTTAATGAATTGGGCGACGCAGATCGCGGCCCGAGTCGCCAAGACCGCCTCTTCGGTCCTCTGGCGGCCGGTGCCGCCGGTTGTCCAACCGCCCCACGCAAAGCCGATGATCATTGCGATGACTGCCCCACAAATAAGGCCCCAAACTCCAAACTTAATCTTCCCTACAGTTTCTGGTTTAGTTGATATACCTCCCTGAGCTTGAACTTGCCGCTTCTTCTCCCCTTCGTCCAGTTCTTCGGCCTTTTTCCGAATTCGCTCCCCGGGCGTGCTCAAGCGCATCCCCCCAGCTCTACCGTACCCAGTGTAGCTCATTCGCGCGGGTCTGCTGAAACCCTCCGCGGATCGCGCCCAGTGCAGCCGTTGTGGCATAACTTACGCATGCGCTCTCACGGATGACCAAGATGTCCTACCATCTCGTAGTGGACGGTCGACCCGCGATCGCGCCGTAGGAGAAGGCGAGCCGAGGGGACCGCGGGGTATAGCGTGGCTATTCCATGCGAGACCTCGTCCCTTTCAGCCGAGCGTGCAGAGGCGGAAGAGGACTTTTCTGACCTTGAGGTGAACACAGAGTTAGTATCGTCCCAATCGCAACACACGGACGCTCGGTATTGTCGGTGGTTGCGGACAAGTCGACGCAGCATGGTTGGGGCGAAGCTATGCAGTGCCCTTGGGATTGGCATCGTCGCCTCGAGGGGCCCCGTCCCCTTAGTCTTGCCGTGCCCCCCCATTTTGGTCGAGACGCGTCCGGCTGATATGGCCAGCTCCGGGAAGCCACGAGCTCGGGGGGCCTTCAGGAATTCGCTCGTTGTAGCCGTTGTTGGCATAAGCGCTCTTGTTTTGGCTTCTACTCAATTTGCTGGATACGGAGGGTTGTTTAAAGCATGGGCGCGCGGGCCTGACCTGAAATACGTTCTCATACTTGTGCTCGCAGTCTTCGCGTTCGTGGTTGGCACTTTCTATCTTCGCAGAGGGCGTACACGGGCCGAGCAGGCCCTAGGTAAGAGTGAAGCAAAGCTGATCCAGATTGAACAGCGCATTCGAGACATGACCCTGCTGAGCGATATGGCACAACTACTCCTGGCTTCTCGCAGCATGGAGGAAGCCTACGCGGTGATCGGTCAGGACTTGCAACACTTGTTCCCGCACGAATCTGGCGCGGTGTGTGTTGTGAGTCCCTCGCGAAACTTCGTGGAGGCAATTGCGCTCTGGGGTGAGCCTCCGCCCACTCAGCGTGTCTTCGCGCCGGACGACTGCTGGGCGCTACGACGCGGACAGATGCATGTGGTGAGTGACGTCCATTCTGGCGCGCTCTGTAAGCATGTGAATCATCTCCCTCAGTCAGTCGGCTCCCTCTGTATGCCCATGTTGGCTCAAACTGAAGCTCTGGGGATACTCCATTTACAAATGACCTCGCACATGCTGGACCAGCCGCAGAGAATACGCGACCTCGAGATGGAATCTACCCAGCGGCTGGCCGTGACTGTGGCCGCACAAATTGGACTGGCCTTGGGGAACATGAAATTGAGCGAGGCGCTGCGTATCCAATCTACACGGGACGTCCTTACCGGCCTGTTCAACAGACGCTACATGGAAGAGTCGCTGGAACGCGAACTGCGCCGGGCGGTCCGGAAGCAAGGCCAGCTCGGAGTCATTATGCTCGACCTTGACCATTTCAAACGGTTAAATGACACTTTTGGGCACGAAGCGGGCGACATGATTCTGCGCGCACTAGGCGATTCTATGCAGGAGCTTACGAGGGGGTCTGACATTGCCTGCCGCTATGGCGGCGAGGAGTTCACGCTCATCCTGCCAGACGCTCCGTTAACCGTTACCCTCCAGCGCGCTGAGCAATTATGCGCGAAATTTAGACACTTGGCGGTGATGTACCAGAGCCGTTCGCTGTCGGCAGGAACCCTGTCATTAGGAGTCGCGGGCTTCCCGGAACATGGCTCCACTGCGGAGGACATCCTACGAGCCGCCGATGGTGCCCTCTATCGCGCCAAGCACGATGGGCGCGACCGGGTCATGGTCGCTGGAACGGTTGGGTAAGAGCCGGCGCAGCGGGATGCGTGGTGCCCCCAGCGAGATTCGAACTCGCGTTACCGGCTTGAAGGGCCGATGTCCTAGGCCAGGCTAGACGATGGGGGCACGCGGACCCGGGTCCACATTACCATACCCGGGAGGTCGCGCAAAGAGGGTGCTAGGCGCGGCGCAGCGCGGGGCGGCGCGCGAACGCCTCGATCAGCGCACGATGGTCGTCGCGCAGTCCCTCCGGCCAGGCCCCCGGCCCGATGTAGCGGATTTCCGACACCTCGGCGCTCGGCCGAAAGGCGCCGCCGCGCAGCCTGGCATGATAGACCAGCGTCAGATGCGTCGGGCTCTCCATGTGGATCGCCAGCGGGGCGCCGACGTCGGCCTCGAGCGCGGTCTCCTCGCGGATCTCGCGGACCAGGGCGTCGGCGGGATCTTCGCCGCGCCGCACCCATCCTCCGAGCAGAGCCCACGGCGTTCTTCGCCGGTACGTGTGCCGCGCGACCAGGATCCGTCCGTCGCCGTCGTCGATCATCGCGACTGTTCCGATGATGAAGTGGGCATTGAATGTCCAGAGGAGCATATGTCGGGCCCACAGCGGCAGCCGCTTCCAGATCCACGTGCTGATCGCTCCACGATTCATCGTGGAGGCTACTTCGGCGGTGCGTCTCCGCGACCTGCCGCGGAACCGGAACGCGTGGGGCGGGCGCGCGCGGATCGGGCATCGGGCCGCGCCCGGCGGACCGGTCCCCCGCGGACCGGAAGGCGCGCCCGGCAGGTCCCCTGGCCGGCGCTCGCGCGCCTGCCGCGCCGGGGCTACGTGATCGAGGAGAAGCATCTGCGGCGGTTCTCCACGCTTCTCCGTCAACTCGGCGATCTTCCGCTCAGCCGGGATACCACGTTCGCGGGCCTGCTCCACATGGGCGAAGAGGGCAACGAGATCTGGGTGGAGGCGGGCCTGCCCGAGCCCGAGAAGCAGTTCACGATCGTCCACGAACTGGTCCACGCGCGGCGGCAGCGGTCGAGCGAGGACCTCGCGGACGACGCGCTCGAGGAGACGATCGTCGAACTGGAAGCCGTGGCGCGGGTCAGCAAGCGGATCTTGAAGCGGATGCCCTCCGGGGTCGTCCTGAGCGTTCTGCACGACTATCTGACCGGCCGCGGCCGGAACAACCCCGACACGCGGGCCGGGCTCGGAGCCATCTACCGGCGGATCTGGATCGTGCTCGGCACGCGCCCCACGCGGCGGGCGACCGTTTCCCGCGTGGCCGCCCGCCCCCGCCCCAAGGCCTCACGCCTGCAGGCGGGCTCGTAGCCCGCACGGCCGCTCGACCCCCCAGCGAACGAAGCGCCGCCCCGGTTCTGAGCCCGCGTCGTCCCCATTGGTCCCGCCCCGAGCCCGGTTGACAGGGCGCACGGCCGTTTGATAGCGTGTTTCCAATCAGGCAACGGTGTTGCCCATTGCGGAACAAAGGATGCGCCCGAGATGGGGAAGCGGCATCCACGATACGTCCGGTCCGTCGGCCACGCCCTGCACGTCCTCAGCTTGTTCTCGCCGGAACGTCCCCACGTGAGCGTGACCGAGGCGGCGAAGGCGCTCGATTTGGGCAAGAGCACGATCAGCCGGCTGCTGTCCACCATGGCCGCCGAAGGCTTTGTCACCAAGAGTCCTGAGACCGGGCGGTACGGACTCGGTCTGCGCGCGTACGAGGTCGGGTTGGCGTACCTTTCGGACCTGAGCCTCCGCCGGGTGGCGATGCCGCTGCTCGAAGAGATCGCGTTTACCGCGCACGAGACGGTGTACCTCGGAGTCCTGGGTGACCGCGCGGCGATCTACATCGACAAGATCCTCAGCCCGCTGTCGCTGCGGGTCGACTCGCACATCGGGTTTGCCATTCCGCTGCACGCCACCGCGTTGGGGAAGCTCCTGCTGGCGGCCCAGCCGGCGGAGTACGCGGATGCGGTCATCGCCTCGGGCCTCCGGGCGCATACCCGCCGGACGATCACCACACCGCGTCTCCTGCGGGCTGAACTGCGGCGCATCCGCGCCGCGGGGTTCGCGCTGGACCTCGAGGAGTTCGAGGAGAACCTGCACTGCATCGCCTTTCCGCTCCGCGACCACCGCGGGGTGGTGGTCGCCGCGTTCTCGGTCTCCGGACCCGCGGTGCGGTTCACGCGCCAGGTGATGGAGAAGCATCGCCCGCTGTTCGGGCAGGCCGCATCGAGAATATCGGAACGATTGGGATTCAGGGGAAGCCTCGAGAAGCCCCCGCCCGAGAGGCGAAGACCGAGCCGGCGAATGGCGATCGGGTCGCTCACACCGACGTCGAGGAAGGGGGGATGAGGATGGTTCGAAAACAGCTCGTGACCGGACCCGCCTACACGAAAGGCCTGGGGGGACGGATCTGGAGCCCTGGGATCCGGGTGGGGCCGTGGCTGTTCCTCTCCGGGATCACCGCGGTCGACTACAAGACCATGAAGACGGTCGGGGCCGAAAGCGGCACGAACATGACGGTTCCGAAGATCGACCCCGCGGCGCAGTGGCGGCAGGTCCTGAGCAACATCAAGGACATCGTCGAATCAGCCGGGGGGACGATGGCGGACGTCGTCATGGCCAACGTCTTCGTGACCGACATGCAATACTACGCCCACTACCAGCACATCCGTGGGGAGTTCTTCGAGCCGCCGTATCCCGTCTGCACGGCGGTCGCCGTGCGAGATCTCGTCCACCCCGATTGGATCCTGGAGATCGAGGCGATCGCCTACATCGAGGGTAAGACGTAACGCCGCGATGGACGGCGAGGGCTTCGGGTACGGGATCATCGGCTGCGGGTGGGTGGCGCCGGCGCATGCGTGGGGAGTTCGCGCGCTCGAGCCCGCCGGCGTCCGCCTGGTCGCGGTCGCCGATCAAGACGTGGATCGCGCGGAGCGGCTGGCGCACGACTTCAACGTGCCCCACGTCTATGCGGACTACCGCGACCTGCTGCGGCGCCCCGATGTTCAGGCGGTCTCCATCTGCCTGCCCGATTTCCTGCACTGCGAGGCGACGGTCGCGGCGGCCGCCGCCTCGAAACACGTCTTGTGCGAGAAGCCGCTCGCGCGCAGTCTTTCGGAAGCCGACGGGATGATCGCGGCCTGCGAACGGCGCGGCGTCGCGCTCGGGTTGATCATGAACCACCGCTATTTCCCCGACAACCTTCGCACGAAGCGCGCGATTCGCGACGGCGCCCTCGGCCGGGTGCTGATGGGAAGCGTCGTGCATTCGAGTGCGCTGACGGGCGATCCCTCCGGGACGTCCCCGTGGCGCGGCCGGAGAGGCCTGGCCGCCGGCGGCATCCTCACCACGCAGGCGATTCATTTCCTCGATCTGCTCCTGTGGTTCGCGGGCCCGGCGCGCGCCGTCAAGGCGTGGACGGACCGCCTCGTTCGGGACGAGCAGGACTACGAGGACACCGCGGTCCTCGCGATGCAGCTGCGCTCGGGAGCGCTTGCGACGCTCGCGACGACGAACGGCGCGCCGATCACCGACGACTTCACCGGCACGCGCCTCGAGATCCACGGGACCGAGGGGTACGTCGTGCTCGAGGGGGACCGCCTCCGTCTCGTGTCGATGCGGGGCGGATACGCGCTGCAGGAGATCCAGCTTCCTCCCGTCCCACCGGGCGCCGGGGAGGTCGTGTTCGGCCTCGGGCATATCTATGAGGTCATGGACTTCGTGACGGCGGTGCGCCGGGGGGGCCCGCCGCCGGTGCCCGGCGGCGACGGCCGGCATCTGATGGCTGTGCTCACCGCGGCGTACGCGTCGGCGCGCGGCGAACGGGAGGTCGGGCTCGAGGACCGCCCGGCGGCGTACTCGGACCTCTCCGCCGGCAGCGGCGATCTGCTGATCCGGGGGGGAGGGCGCGGGCTGGGGGAGTGATGCCGAGGGAACGGGTGTATGCGTGGGGATCGCAGAGATGACGAGAGGGGGGTGAACGGATATGCGGTCATACATCAGCAGGGGGTTGTCGATGGTATGCGTGGTCGCGGCGGTCTCCCTGGCCGCCTTGACCCTCGCGGCTGGGGCGGGTGCGGGGGCCGCCACGCTCAAGATCGGCGTTCCGCTGGCGCTGACGGGGCCCATCGCCGAGCAGGCCGGGGAGATGGTGCACGGCTACCAGCTCTACCTCAAACAGCACGGCAACATGCTCGGCGGTGTGCCGGTCAAGCTCTACATCGAGGACACACAGGCCGATCCGGCGATGGTGATCGCGAAGACGCGAAAGCTCATCTCGAGCGACCACGTCGATTTCATCGGAGGCGCCGCCCTGGCCCTGGAGTCGCTGGCGGTCATCCAGGTCACCGCTCCCAGGCATGTGGCCTTCATCACGCCGATGTCATCGGCGGATAACCTCACGCAGCGGAAATTGGTGCCGACCTTCGCCCGCCTCAACATGACCAGCAGCCAGCCCAACCTCTACTTCGGTCAGTGGGTCTATCAGAATCTGCACTACAAGCGGGTCGCGGTCATCGCCCAGGACTACGCGTATGGCTGGGAATCCGCGGGCGGCTTCCAGTACGGCTTCGAAAAGTCGGGGGGCAAGGTCGTCCAGAAGCTCTTCGCCCCGTTCACGGTGTCGGACTACGCGCCGTTCGTCCGCCAGCTCAACGCGAACGTCGACGCCGTGTACGCGATCCTCGTCGGCGCGCACGTGCCGCGCTTCGAGAAGGCCTACAACCAGTTCGGCCTCGGCGGGAAGATTCCGCTGATCGGCGGCCCGGACATCGCCGACGAAGACGCGTTGCAGGCGGCGGGCAAGGACGCCGTCGGCATCATCATCATCCACGAGTACAGCAAGGACACGCCGGCGGCGGCGACGCAAGCGTTCATCGAGGCCTGGCAGAAGGCGTACGGCGGCCAGACGCCTTCCTACTGGGGCGAGTCGACGTACACGGCGGCGCATTGGATCGACGAGGCGCTCACCAACTACCGCAAGAAGACCGGGATGAGCGCCGACGCCGTGCCCGGCTGGATCGTCAAGAACCCGGAGCAGTTTATCACGGCCATCGTCGAAACGAAGCTCGCCGTCACGCCCCGCGGGCCCCTGGCCATGGACGGGTACCACAACCCGATCAACAACCTGTACATCTTCAAGGTCGACAAGCCGAACCACAAGACCGTGCTGGCGACGATCGCGAGCGCCAACCAGTTCTGGATGGAATCGCCGGAGCAGTTCTTGAGCCATCCCGTTTTCTCGCGGGACTTCCCGCAGTGATGCGGGCGGCAGCCACGCCGAAGGCCCCACACCCGGCGTGAGATCGAGGACGAGCGTGGGCGGCCGGGATCGCCCCGGCTGCCCCGCGCCGTCCCTGTGACGGCGGCCGGCCGGCGGGGAAGGAGGGGGACCGCGGGTGCTCGGTGACATCATCAACGGGATCGCGTTCGGCGGGCTCCTCTTCATCCTCGCCAGCGGCTTCTCGCTGGCCCTCGGCGTCATCCGGGTGATCAACATCGCCCACGGCGCCTTCTACATCCTGGCGGTCTACCTCGGGATCACGATCGCGGAGCGCGCCGGCGGGTTCGCCGCCGCCATCATCGTGGACTCGCTCGCGGTCATGGCGCTCGCCGCCGTCCTGCACCGCGTCCTGCTCAAGCGGTTTCACCTTGCCCCGCTCCCGCAGGTCCTCTCCATGTATGGGGTCACGCTGATCATCGTCCAGGCCGTGCGCCTCATCTGGGGCGGCTATCCGGAGGTGATGCCGACGCCGCCGGGGCTCGATGGGACGCTGCACGTCCTTGGGACCATCGTGCCGGTCTACCGCGCGTTCCTGATCGTGGTCGCGGTCGTGCTGGCGATCTCGCTCTGGCTGCTCATCGACCGGACCCGGATCGGGGCGCTCGTTCGCGCGTCCGTCGACGACGAGGAAATCGCGCGGAGCATCGGCATCAACATCGAGCGCCTCTCCATGATGTTGTTCGGCTTTGCCGGCTTTCTCGTTGGGCTCGGCGGCGCGCTCGGCGCGCCGCTCCTCGGCGGGTATCAGGGCGCGGAGTTTGAGATCCTCACCCTGACGCTCGTTGTGGTCGTCCTCGGCGGCGTGGGAAGCATCGCCGGGGCGTTTGTGGGCAGCTTGTTCGTCGGGGTCCTCTGGCACCTCGGGACCGCGGCCTTCGCCCAGTACTCGTACTTCGTCCTGTTCGCGCCCATGATCCTGGTCCTCAGTCTGCGCCCGACCGGGCTGCTCGGCAAGAAGCTGACCATCGGAGAGTAGCGGTACGGCGATGCGGGCGGACTCCGCTGGTCCCCGGCCACGCGCCATCGCCCTCGATCCCCGCGCGCTGGCCCGGATCCGCGTCGCCGCGCTCGCCGGATTGGCGGTGCTGGCGGCGATCGTCCCCGTGACACTCCCGAGCTACTGGCTCACGATCGCCACCCTGGCGCTGATCTACTCCATCCTGGCCATGGGCCTCAATCTGCTGATGGGCTACACGGGACTGGACTCGCTCGGTCAGGCCGCGTTTTTCGGCCTGGGATCCTATGGGCTCGCCATCCTGCTGGTCAAGGACGGCGTGGGCTGGTGGCCCGCCGCGCTGGCCGCGATCGTCCTCGGCACCGCCGGCGCCGCGGTGCTGGGGTTGATTGCCGTCCGGCTGCGCGGCCTGTACTTTCTCCTCGTCACCCTGGCGATGGGCCAGGTCCTCTGGGGAGCGGACTACCGCTGGGGCACCTTCACCGGTGGGGCGAACGGGCTCGAACTCGGCGGCGGCCGTCCCTCGCCGTGGTTTTACTCCGATGCGAATTTCTACTACTTTACGCTGGGGATTTTCGCGGCGGTCGCCGCGCTCGTCTCCCTGATCATCGCCTCACCGTTCGGACTCACCCTCAGGGGCATTCGCGAGCGGGAGGTGCGCTGTCAGACGCTCGGCTACCGGACCTACATCCACAAGTACGTCGCCTTTATCCTCGCGGGGGCCGCCGCCGCGGTCGCCGGCATCCTCAACGCCGCGTACAACGGCATCGCGAGCCCCAGCGACCTCTCGATCGACCAGTCATTCACGGCGATGCTGATGGTCATCCTCGGCGGCGCAGGCACGATGGCCGGGCCCGTCGTCGGCGCCGTGGTCATCACCGCGCTGAAGTACGAGCTCAGCACCCTGTGGGTGGACTACTGGCCGATCATTCTCGGCGTCATCTACGTGCTGGCGACGGTCTACCTTCCGAACGGGATTGTGACCGGAGCCGCCGGCCTGCTGTCTCGGGCCGGCGGGCCGAAGCGGGCCGTGGAGCAGGACCCCGCCGGCGAGGGAGGCCCCGCCGCGGGCGGGCCGGTGTCTTCGCTGCTCCGCGCCGCCGCCTCTTCGGGCGGGCGAAAGGCGCCCGCGCCGCTCGGGACCGACGGGGACCCGGTCCACGATGGACGGTTGCACCCCGCCCTCATGCTGAGGGGCGTCAGCAAGGCCTTCGGCGATCTGCGCGTCCTGACCGATATCGACCTCACCATCGGCGCCGGCCAGCGCGTAGGGATCATCGGTCTGAACGGCGCCGGAAAGACGACCCTCTTCCACGTGATCAGCGGGCTCGAGCCGCCGACCCGCGGGCGGGTGATCTTGTTTGGCCGCGACGTGACCCGCAAGTCTCCGAGCGGCCGCGCGGCGCTCGGCCTCTCCCGCACCTTCCAGGTCACGCTGCTCTATCCTCGCCTCACCGTCCAAGAAAACGTGGAAGTCGCGCTCCTGGGCTCGACCTACCGGCGCTACCGCCTGCGGTTGTGGCGCCCGCTCCGAACGCACGGCGACCTCCGGGCTCGATCGCGGGAGCTCCTCGAGACCTTCGGCCTGTGGCCGTTCGCCGACGTCGAAGTCCGCCACCTTTCGTACGGGCACCAGCGTCAGCTCGAGATCGCGCTCGCGCTCGCCGTGGACCCCGCGCTCCTGCTGCTCGACGAGCCGACGGCGGGACTGTCTCAGGCGGAGATGACCGCCATGCGGCGGCTGCTGGCGTCGCTGCCCCGCCACCTGACGGTGCTGGTCGTCGAGCATCATCTCGAGGTGATCTTTCAGCTGGTCGAGCGCGTGCTCGTTCTCCACCAGGGGAGCATCATCATGGACGGCCCGCCGAGCGCCGTCCGCACGGACCGTCAGGTGCAGGACCTCTACTTCGGAGCTCATGCTGCCGCGCAGGTCGCCCGCCGGACGGGCGGCGGAGTCCAGAACGCCGATCGAAGCGAAGAGTGGAACAAAGGTCACTGACGGGGGCGGCGCGGATGCTCTCGGTGCGCGAGATCCACACCTACTACGGCGACAGCTACATCATCCAGGGCGTCTCGCTCGATGTGGCGCCCGGGCGGGTCGCGGTCTTGATGGGACGCAACGGGGCCGGGAAGACCACGACGATCCGGTCGATCGTCGGCCTCACCCCGCCGCGCCGGGGCAGCGTGACCTTCAACGGCGCGGAGCTGACGCGCCTGCCGGCGCACGAGATCGCGCTGCGGGGCATCGGGCTCGTCCCGCAGGGCCGGCGGGTCTTTGGATCGCTCACGGTCGGCGAGCATCTCGCCGTGGCCGCCAACCGTCCCGGGAGGGCGGCCTGGACCCCGGAGCGGGTGTTTGAGATCTTTCCGCGATTGCGCGAGCGGTTGCACCAACGGGCGGTCCACCTGTCGGGCGGGGAGCAGTCGATGCTGGCGATCGCGCGGGCGCTCAGGACCGAACCGGACTGCCTGCTGATGGACGAGCCGACCGAGGGCCTCGCACCGCTTTTCGTCGGCATCGTGCTCGAGGTCGTCCAGGGCCTCCGGCGGACGGGCGGGCTCGGGATCCTCATCGTCGTCCACGAGCTGCCCATCGCGCTCGCCATCGCCGATCATGTGTACGTGATGGCCAAGGGGCGGATGGTCTTCGATGGGTCCCCGCGCGAGCTCGAGCAGCGGCGCGACGTCCAGGAGCGCTACATCGGAGTGGGAGTGTGACGCCATGGGCACGACAACGGTCGGCACGATGAAGGGGTACGTCTTCGCCGGCGACGGCCGGGCGGAACTTCGAGAGATCCCGGTTCCGGAGATCGCGTCCGGCGAGGCGATCGTCCGGATGCGGCTCGCCTCGATCTGCGCGACCGACCTCAAGATCATCGACGGGCGGATTCCCGGCCGTCCGGGAACGGTCCTCGGCCATGAACTTGTGGGGGAGATCGTCGCGGTGGCCGACGATGTCCAAGGGTACGCCCCCGGCCAGCGCGTGTATGTCCCGGGCGACACGCCCTGCGGCCGGTGCTACGAGTGCCTCGGCAATGCCAACGGCCGCGGCTGTCACACGGATGGGACGATTGCCGCGTTTCACTTCGCCACGCTGCGGGACGGGGCGCACGCCGAGTACGTGGCGGTGCCGTATGCGCAGGCGAACCTCACGCCGATCCCCGATGAGGTCACGGACGAGCAGGCGGTCGTCATGGCCTGCGGCGGGTCGACGGGATTCGCGGCCGTGGAATCGTCGGAGCTTCGGATGGGCGACACCGTGGCCGTCGTCGGCCAGGGACCGGTCGGACTGGCGGCGACGGTGGCGGCGCGGCTGCGGGGCGCCGGCTACGTGATCACGGTCGACGTCCTCCCATGGCGGCTGGCGATGTCGATGCGCCTGGGCGCGGACGTCGCGCTCGACGCGACGCAGGTCGACGTGGTGGAGATCGTGCGGCGGCTCACCGGCGGCCGGATGGCCGATGTGGCGATCGAGGCGGTCGGGACGCCGCAGACGTTCCTCACGGCGCTGCGCCTCGTGCGTCCGGCCGGCGTGCTCTCGAGCGTCGGGAACTACGGCATGCAGGGGAGCCTGACGCTGCCGCTCGACGCCGGCGCGTTCATGGGCGGGATCGGCGAGAAGCGGATCATCACGTCGACGTCGCCGGGGGGGAAGGATCGCGGCCGCCGGCTCCTGCACATGATCGAGCACGGGAAGTTTGACCTGTCGCCGCTCATCACCCACCGGTTCGCGCTCGGTGAGATCGGCGCGGCCTACGATCTGTTCCGGGACCGGCGGGAGCCGGTCTTCAAGGTCGGGATCCGCCCGTAGTCCCGGCCACGACGCGATGAAAGGAGGGATGGACACGCGCTCCCGAACGATGCCCTTGGAAAGGATTCGCCGGGGAGACCCACAAATGACCGGTGGTCAACGCGAGGTCTGAACGGACCTCGACACACGGGGGGAGGGGAATCGCAATGAATCAGCAGGTTCGCGGCATGTGGTCGCTTCCGATCACCCGGAGGCGCGTGCTGTTCTTGGTGGGGGCCGGCGCCACCGCCGCGCTGTCCGGCCTCTCATGGCAGACGGCGCGCGGGCAGGCCAAGACGGTCCGGATCGGAGCGGTCACCGGCAACTTTTCAAACCCTGCGGTGAAACAGATGGTCGACGCGATGCAGGGCGAGCTCCGGAAGTATCCCACGGCCAAGTTCTTCGTCCAGGATTCGGCGAACGTGTCGGAGCAGGTGGCCAAGGCCGAGACGATGCTTGGTCAAGGGATCGACGTGCTGGGCCTCCATCCCTGGGACGGGAAAGCGATCATGCCCCTGATCACGAAGGCGCACAACAAGGGCGTCAAGGTCTTCTTACTCATCGATGACGCGCCTGGGGCGGTGGACAAAGGGCTCGCCGTGAGCTTTATCTCCGCGAACGAAGTGAAGGGCGGTCAACTCCTGGGTGAATGGCTCTCCGCCACGATTCCCAATGGCGGCAAAGTGGCCATCATCGAGGGATCGCCGGGCAACTATGCCGCAATCTATCGGTCACAAGGCTTCAAGGACGGCATCAAAAAGAATGAAAAGATCAAGGTGGTCGCGGAGGGCACCGGAAACTGGCAGCGCGATCAGGGCCTTCGGGTGGCGACCGACATGATCACGGCCAACCCGGACCTGGCGGCCATCTTTGCCCACAACGATGAAATGGCGTTTGGCGCCCTGCAGGCGCTCAAGGCGGCGAACAAGACTGGGAAAGTCATCCTCATCGGCTACAACGGAACGTGTATCGGGATCCAGGCCGCCCTCAAGGGCGACTTCCAGGCGGAGGGGATCCTGCCGATTCCGCAGATCGGGTCGTCGTTTATCGCCAGCGCGATGGTCGTCGGGACGGGAGGGTCGGTGCCCAAGCGCATCGAGCCGCCCATCCTGGCCTTGTCCACCGCGGAACTCAAGGCCATCGAATCAGGGAGCCAGCAGGCGGATCCGAGCCTGAAAGACAGGATTGGCACCGCCGCCGCGGGCAAGTGTTGAGCGCACCGCTCCTCGAGGCGCGGGGGATTTCCAAGGCCTTTCCGGGCGTGCAGGCGCTCGTGGATGTCGATTTCACCCTTGAGGCCGGTGAGATCCATGCGCTGGTCGGAGAGAACGGAGCCGGGAAGAGCACGCTGGTCAAGATCGTGACGGGGGTGTACCAACCCGACGCGGGCACCCTCCTGGTGGACGGGAGAGCCGTGCGCATTTCCACCCGCCGCGATGCCGAACGATTAGGCATCGCGGCGATCCACCAGGAGATCGTGCTCGTGCCTGAGCTCGATGTGGCCAGCAATATCGTGCTGGGCGAGCCGCCGACCCTCGGCCGCGGGTGGCGCAGCCGCCTGGGCGTCATCGATCGGACTCAGCTCTATGCGCAGGCGAGCGCCGCGCTGGGACGGGTCCATGCGGACATCGATCCGCACCTGAGGGCGGGATCGCTGGGGGTCTCCGCGGCCCAACTCGTCCTCATTGCCCGGGGCCTGTCGCAGGACAACCGGATTCTCGTCTTGGACGAGCCGACGGCCGCCCTCACGCCCGGGGAGCGGGACGAGCTGTTCGTCAGATTGTCTGCCCTGCGCGATCGAGGCGTGGGGATCCTCTACGTGTCCCATCGGCTGGACGAGGTCGTGGCGCTGGCCAACCGGATCACCGTGCTGCGTGACGGGCAGGTCGTTCGAACCCTGCCGGCGGCCGAGGCGAAGGTCGAGCGGGTGATTGAGCTCATGCTGGCGCGGTCGCTCCGCGAGATGTACCCTGAGCGCCAACCGGGCGGCCGGCGGCCCGTGGTGCTCGAGGTCCGTGGGCTGACGCGCGCCGGGGCGATCCACGGCGTGAGCCTCACGGCGAGGGGCGGTGAGATTGTCGGGGTGACCGGGCTCGTCGGCGCCGGCAAGTCCGAGCTGGCCCGGGCCATCTATGGCGCGGATGCCAAGGACGCCGGCGCGATCCTCGTGGACGGCGTCGAAACGTCGATCCGCTCGCCGCGCGATGCCCTCAAGGCCGGCATCTCGCTCGTCCCGGAGGACCGAAAATCCCAGGGGCTCGTCCTGCTGCTCTCTATTGTGGAAAATGTTGCGCTGGCGGTCGCGAACTGTGTGAGGGTGTCCGGGGCGGTCACGCGGTTCAACCAGGTTCTTTCCCATCGCCGCCTCGGGGCGATCGCCAGATCCTACATCCAGCGCTTCAGTATCCATGCACGCAGCGAGTATCAACTGACGCGCGACCTGAGCGGCGGCACGCAGCAAAAAGTCGTGCTCGCCAAGAACCTCGCGACCCAGCCGAAAGTCATCATCTTCGACGAGCCCACCCGCGGCATCGATGTCGGCAGCAAAGCAGAAATCTATCGGATGATGAGAGACCTCGCCGAGGGCGGCGCGGCAATTCTCCTGGTGTCGTCGGAGGTGCAAGAAGTCGTGGCGATGTGCGACCGAACCTATGTGATGCGGAAAGGGGCGGTGGTCGCGGAAGTCGATCGCGCGGAGGCGTCTGAGCGGAGCGTCATGCGCTCTGCCGCGGCGGGCGGGTAACTCTCGTGGCCCATCAGGCGCCGACCACCGGATCGCTCAGGCCCGCCGGCGCTGATCTGCCGGCGCTCCTGGCCTGGCTGCGCCGCCTTCGTCAACGCCGGTCCATCGCGAGCACGATCATCCCGCTGGCGCTCCTCTGGGTGGGGTTGAGCATCGCCTCCCCGCACTTTTTCACGGTCGAGAACATCTCGAACATCCTGCTGCAGTCGTCGCCGCTGGTGTTGATCGCGGGGGGCATGACGTTTGCCCTGATCGCCGCGGAGATCGACCTCTCGGTCGGGTCGGTCGTGGCGCTCACCGGATCCATGGTGGCCTTGCTGACGGTCGGGGATCACGTCCTCTGGCCGGTCGCGGTCGCAGTCGCCATGGTGGCCGGAGTCGTGGTGGGGTTGGTGAACTCCTGGTTTACGACCCGCCTCGGCATGCCCTCGTTCGTGGCCACCCTGGCCATGCTCGGAATCGCCCGAGGCGGGGCGCTCCTGCTGACGAACGGCCAATCCATCTATGGCCTCCCGCCCGGGTTCGATTTCATCGGACAGGGCAAGATCGGGCTGGTGCCGTTTCCGGTCGTGATCGCCGGAGTCGTGCTGGCCGGCATGCACGGTCTCCTCACGAGGACCAGGCTGGGCCTCAACATCTATGGCGTGGGAGGCAACGCGGAGGCCGCCCGCCTGGCGGGGGTGGATGTCCGGCACACCAAGGTCATCGTCCTGGTGCTCAGCGCGGTGATGGCCTCGCTGGCCGGCCTCATTGTGGCGGCGCGGCTCGATGCCGGCTCGGGCACCGTCGGCGAGGATCTGCTGCTCGATTCGATCGCCGCGGTGGTCATCGGCGGGACCTCCCTCCTCGGCGGCGTGGGACGGATCTCCGGGACCGTCCTCGGCGTCGTGCTCATCGCATCGATCAGGAATGGGCTGGTCCTGTTGAATGTCTCGGCGTTCTGGCAGCAGGTCGCCATCGGGTCGATCATCCTGCTCGCGGTGTCGCTCGATCACCTGGCAAAAGAGCGCTCATAAAGGAGGGGATCCATGCTGCAGGGCAACTTCGTGTTTGACTGCGTCGTGCACGCGTATAGTATGTCGGATGCCAATCTCCTGGATCGGCCCGATGCGGAGATCGGGCGCGGCAGCATCCTCAGGCTGGGCAAGGAGACGCGCGCGCCGGGGAGCGATCTAGGGTACAAGACGTTCGCCCGCGACTGGACGCACCAGGATCTCTGGGAGATGGTCTTTGCCCGGTCGAATACCGACCGCGTCATGGCGCAAACCGTTCCCATCTTCGACTGGTTCAAGGACGGCTTCGCTCCGGTTGCCGCCCAACACGCCTTCGCCGCCGCGTACCCCGACCGCGTGATGTTCTGTGGGGGCGTCGACCCGTCGTTTCACGGGGAGGCCGTGCTCGACGAGATGGAACGTCAGGTCACAGAGTTACAGGCGCGGTCGTTCAAATTCTATAACGCCCATGTCGACGGAAAGAGCTGGCGCTGTGACGATGAATCGGTCGCGTATCCGATGTACGAGCAGGCGAGACGGCTCGGCATCCGGGTGCTCCAATTCCACAAAGGCATCCCCTTCGGCAACCAGAACATGGAAGATCTCCGCCCCAACGATCTGCAGAAGGCGGCCCGAGACTTCCCCGAGATGGCGTTTGTGATCCACCACCTGGCGCTGCCCTATTTCGACGAATGCGCGTCCATTGCGGCCAGGTTTCCCAACGTGTACCTGGCGCTGTCCGGGGTCCTCGCGTTGTATTTTGTCCGCCGGAAGGGGTTCCTGATGCAGATGGGGCAGCTCCTCGCCGAGGTGGGAGCCGATAAGCTGCTCTGGGGATCGGAAGCCGCGCTGATGGGCTGTCCGCAGCCGTATCTGGACGCCCTCTGGGCCCTGCAGATTCCCGAGGAGCTGCAGGATGATTATGGCTTTCCGGAGATCACGAACGAAGACAAGCGCAAGATCCTTGGGACGAACTTCGCCCGCCTGATGGGGGTGGAGGTGCCTCGGCCTTCTGCGGGGAGGAACTGATGGACGCTCCCGACGATGGGATGCTCTGGCGGGAGATCGAAGCGAAGCTCGACGGGCGGATTCGACCGGTCCTTCAGGTGCACGGCGGCGATCTGACGCTGCTCACCGTGGCGCATGGCGTGGTCGGCGTGCGATTTGAAGGCGCGTGCGTCGGATGCCCGCTGCGCCCGGTGACCATGGCGGTCACCATCGGCCCGGCGCTGCGCGCGATTGCCGGGGTCGAGGGTGTTCAGGCGGAGGGGGTCCGGATGTCTCAGGCGTCCGCAGCGCGCCTGGCCGCGGCGCTGCGGGGCGCACCACCGGGGTCCGGGCTTGTCGCGGGTGCGCGTGAGCACGTGCGTGGTCTTGCGGAATCTGAGATACGAGAGGGAGGGGCAGATGGCTGACAGCATCGAGCGGCGTCTTTCGGATCTGGGACTCGCGCTCCCCCAACCGCCCAAGCCGATCGCCAACTACGTGGGGGCGGTGACCGCCGGCACGTTGGTGTTTGTATCGGGCCACGGCCCCTACCGGGATGGGAAGCTCGCGTATGTCGGCAAGGTCGACAGCGTCGTGCCGGTGGCGGAAGCCGTTCAAGCGGCTCAACTCGTGATGTTGAATGCGCTGGCCTCGTTGAAAGCCGAGATCGGGTCGCTCGATCGGGTGCGCCGCATTGTCAAGCTCCTGGGGATGGTGAACAGCGATCCCGGCTTTGCCCGGCAGCCGGAAGTCATCAACGGCGCATCAGACCTGCTGACAAAAGTGTTCGGCGAGCGCGGCCGGCACGCCCGCGCTGCGGTGGGGATGGGAGCGCTGCCATTCGGGATCTCCGTAGAGATCGAGATGGTCGTCGAGATTCAGTAAACGGCAGAGGTGCAGACGTGGGCGGGCGACTGGAGGGGAAGACTGCCATCGTCACCGGCGGCAGCTCGGGGATTGGGCGCGCGAGCGCGCTGAGATTTGCCGAAGAAGGGGCATCCGTGGTCGTCGCCGACATCCGGCCGGATCCTCGGGAGGGGGGGCCACCGACGCACGACGTGGTTCGTGCGAACGGCGGACATGCGGAATATGTCGCCACGGATGTCACCACCGCCGCGGCCGTCGATGGGCTGGTCGCCGGGGCCATCAGGACGTTCGGCGACCTCCACATCATCATGACGGCGGCGGGGAATGTGGGGCCGACGGGAGACTCGCGTCTGGTCGATATCGCGGAGTGGGATCAGCACCTGGCCCTCAATCTCCGGGCCACCTTCCTCTGTGCCCAGCGCGCCCTCCGGCATTTCGCGGAACAGCGATATGGCAAGGTGGTCACGGTGGCCTCAAATTTCGGGTTGGTGGGCGTGCCGCAGCTGACGGCGTACTGCGCCGGGAAGGCGGCCGTCATCGGCATGACCAGGGCCCTGGCAGCCGAATTCGGACCGCTGGGCTTGAACATCAACGCGCTCTGTCCCGGCGCCACCCGCACCGCCATCAATGTCCATTTCCGCGCCGACCCCGAGGTGCAGCGGGTCTGGCAGCAGATGACGCCGCTGCGGATGGCCGATGGTCAGTACATTGCCGACCCGCGCGATCTCGCGAACGCCGCGCTGTACCTGGCGTCCGACGAATCGCGATTCATGACCGGCGCCTGTCTGGTCGTCGACGGGGGGTGGATCGCCCAATGACCCGCGATTCCACCCCCGAGTCCGGCGACCTCGCGGGACGCGTCGCGCTCGTGACGGGCGCCAGCCGGGGGATTGGGCGGGCGATCGCGGCGGCGCTTGCCGGGGCCGGAGCCGAGATCGCGATTCACTGCCGCAGCAATGCGGGCCTGGCGAAGGACGTGGCCGCCGCGCTGTCCCGAGGAGATCGCCGCGCACGAGTGTACCTCGGCGATTTCGGCGACCCCAGAGGGTGTGAATCCTTGGTCGAGAGCGTCCACGCCGACTTCGGACGCATCGATATCCTCGTGAACAATGCCGGCATTGTGCGTGTCCGGAACACCGAAACGACCTCCCGCGCAGACTGGGACGACATGATCGGCGTCAATCTCACCGCCCCCTTCCTGTTGTCCCAGCGGGCCGTCCCCATCATGAAGGAGCAGGGGAAGGGGGCCATCGTGAACATCGCATCGATTGCCGGCGTGAACGGAGGAAACATGGGTCCCGCCTACGCCGCGGCGAAGGGCGGGCTCATCTCGCTGACCCGGTACCTGGCCCGCGATTGCGCGCGGTTCGGCATCCGGGTCAATTGCGTCGCCCCGACGCTCACCGACACCGATCTCCTGCATGAGCCCGGGATGGACGCGCTGCGTTCCCGGATCTTGGCCGCGAATCCGATGGGGCGGCTCGCCGCCCCCCCGGAGGTCGCGGCGGTGGTCCGGTTCTTGTGCTCGGATTCCGCCAGTTTCGTCAACGGCGACTGCATCATGGTCACCGGAGGTCCGTAAGCCAGGCCGGAGAGGGGAGGCTCCATGTCGATACCGCACAGCCAGTTGCGGAGCGAGATCGCTCAGCGCCTCGGCAGAGTCCAGGCCAAGATGCGGGAGCAGTCGTACGATGCGCTGATCGTCTACGGGGACAACAAGGTCCGCGGCAGCCTGCGGTACCTCACCGATTACTTCCCCGACCGCGCCGGCTGGGTGTCCCTCAGCGCCACCGAGACGTACCTGTTTGAGGGCGCCGCCTTCGTGCTCTCGAGCGGCGGCGAGGGTGTCCTGCTCTGCGATCCGGGGTTGACGCCGAGCAAGGAGGTCGTCGCCGGCACGGTCGTGGCCGGGGGATTCGCGGCGAGCAAAGACATCGGGCTCTCGGCGTCCTACGTGCGCAGGCTGCTCACCGAGTGGAACGCCCGGAACGTCGGGATCGAGACGTGGGACCGGTTTCCGGCGCCGCTCTACCTCGATCTCGTCAAGGCCCTCCCGAAGACGGCGTTTGGGAAGTCGACGATCGTCGAGGAGCTGCGGCTGGTGAAGAGTCCCCTCGAACTCGAGCTGATGGCGCGGGGGGCCCGCGTCGGAGATCGGGCGCACGCGGCCGTGGTGAAGACGCTGCGTCAGGGGACGCCGACCGAGCTCGAGCTCATCCGGGTGGCGGAATCCGTCATGCGCAACGCCGATCCCGTCTACGAGGACATGATGAGCCTGTCGCCGAGCCTGATCTGCTCCGGGGGAGCCGTGGCGGGCTCCCTGCTGCATCACCCGCGCTCCGGGGGAGCCGTGGCGGGCTCCCTGCTGCATCACCCGCGCGGGGGAAAGCGGCTGGAACACGGCGACGTGGTCCATTGGGACATCACCTCCCAGCATGAGGGCTATGCGATCGACACGTCGCGGACCAAGGCGCTCGGACGGTCGACCGACGCGCAGCGGCGGGCGTACCAGACGGTGTTGACGATCTTCGACGAGGTCCTCAAGGCGGCCCGGCCCGGGGTGCCCGCCGTCGATCTCGTGACGCTCGCCGTGGACGTGGCGCGCGAGCACGGGTATGACTTCTGGGGTCCGTTCCTCGGCCACGGCGCGGGACTGGATCTCCACGAACGTCCTGATCTCGTCCGGGAGGCCACCCCGCTCGCGGCGAACATGGTGCTGGCCGTCGAGCCGCGGCTGGCCCTCGGCGACCACGACCTCCTCGGCGTGGAGGACATGGTCGTGGTAGCGCCTTGGTCCGCGACGTGTCGATCGCATAGCCCTCATGCTGGGAGGTGATGTCCCAATGGACCACGTCGCCGTGTTCCAGCCGCTTTCCCCCGCGCGGGTGATGCAGCAGGGAGCCCGCCACGGCTCCCCCGGAGCTCGGGGGCCAGGGGGCGGATGCACTCACCACCGCCATGGTCATCGAGGAGCTGGCCAAAGCGGATCTTGGGGTTTCCGTGATCTTCGCGCAGGTCCTCAAAATCGCTCAAACGCTTCACAAGGCCTGTACGGCGGCCCAGCGACAACGCTTCCTGCACCCGTTTCGGGACGATCCCAATTTTCTGCTGGCGATCGCCATCACAGAGCCGGAAACCTCGTCGGATTACATCATCCCGGTGCGAGACCCCGGCGCCCGTTTTCGCACGGTGGCCGTTCGCCGGGATCGGGGCTGGGTGGTGACGGGGAAGAAACACTTCATCTCCAACGGGAGCCGCGCGGGCTTGTACCTGGTCTTCGCGCAAACCGAGCAGGGAACGGGCTTGGTCGAGGGAGCCACGTGCTTTCTGCTCACGCGCGACACGCCCGGCTTCACCATCGGGGCTGTGCACAACAAGATGGGGGAGCGGCTGGTCAATAATGCCGAACTGATTTTCCGAGACTGTTTTGTGCCCGACGACCATGTGCTCGGGCGGGTCGGCGGGGGATTTGACGTGCTGGTCGACTTCTTCCCGGCGAGCAACGCCTACGCGGCGGCCAGCGTCCTCGGCGTCGCCGAGGCCGCGTATGAGCGGACGCTCGAGTGGACGGGCACACGGGTGCAGGGGGGGCGTCCTCTGCTCGATCATGATCTTGTCGCCGCGGACGTGGCTGAGATGCGGATGCTGCTCGATGCGGCCCGAGCCTATACCTACCAGGCCGCGTGGGCGGCGGATCATCGCGACAATGGGTGGGAGCCGACCCTGGGGGCGTTTCCAAAGGTGTTTGCGTCCCAGGTGGCGTGGCGCGTCGTCACCACGGCCCTGGAACTTCACGGTGGGTACGGCTACATGCGAGAGCGCGGGCTGGAGAAACTCCTTCGCGACGCCGCCGCGTTTTTCCATTCCGACGGGGCAAACCGTTCGCTGCTCTTGAAAGGGGCCGGCTTCATCCGGCAGGCCCAGGGACGATCCCGACCGGCGGGGTGACGCCGGCTCCCCCCTGCGGGGACGCCAAGCCAGAGTGGAGTCAGTCCCAAGCAGAGGGTGATCACTCGCGCTTGGGCGGGGTGGCCGCCTCCGTCCCGAGGGAGACGATTTCCGGACCGGCATCGGCCCCGATGTGGAAGCCCTGCGCGCAGTCCACCCCGTACTCCCGCAGCAACCGCACCGTCTCATCATCGCTCACAAACTCCGCGATCGTCGCCTTGCCCAGTCCCCGGGCGATCGCGACGATCGCTTTGACGAGATGCTGGTCGACGGTGTTGCGGGGGAGGTCGCGGATGAAGCTGCCGTCGATCTTGAGGTAGTCCACCGCCAGGGACTTCAGATGATAGAACGACGCAAACCCGACGCCGAAGTCGTCGAGCCCGACCTGGCATCCGAGATTCCGCAGCGTGTCCACAAACTTCTCCGCCAGGTGGATGTTGGTGATGGCCGTGGACTCCGTGATTTCGAGGGAGAGGCTGCGCGGGCTGACGCCGGCGCGGGAGAGCTCCTCCTGGATCATGGGGAGCAGGTCGGCGTCCGCCAGCGCCTTGCCGGACACGTTGACGGCCAACTTGAGGTCGCGCCCGGCCCGGTGGTGCCCGGCGAGGAGGCGGATGGCGCGCCGGATCACCCAGCGGTCGATCGCCTGGATGAGCCCGAAGCGCTCGGCCGTGTCGAGGAAGGCGCCCGGGTGGATGATCTCTCCTTTGTCCCCGACCATGCGGACCAGGAGCTCGTATTGGGCGATGCTGTTGGTGCGCAGATCGAGGATGGGCTGCGCCTGCAGCTGGAACAGATCCCGATCCAGGGCCTCGCGGATGCGGCGCTGCCAGGAGAGCCGCGACTGGCTGTCGGCCTGCAGGTCCCGGTCGGGGGCGTAGAGGCTGAACTGGTTCCGGCCGTTCTCTTTGGACTGGTACATCGCGAGGTCCGCGCGGGCCAGGAGATCGTCCAGGGTGGCGGCATGCTCCGGAAAGAGGGCGATGCCGATGCTGGCGGTGACATTGATCGGACGGCCCTCGGCCTCAATCGTCGTCTTCCTCAGCGAATCCAGCAGGCGCTCGGTGAGCGCGAGCGCTTGAGTGCGGTCCGTGTGCGCCAGGAGGACGGCGAACTCGTCCCCGCCCATCCGGGCGATGATGTCGGTCTCCCGGAGCCGCTCCCGCAGCAGGGCGCTCACGCGGACGAGGAGGGCGTCCCCGGCGGGGTGGCCCAGGCTGTCGTTGACGTCCTTGAACTGGTCGAGGTCCACGAACACCAGCGCGCCGTGGACGCCGTAGCGGCGGGCCTCCGCCAGGTGGCGGTCCACTTCCTCCTGGAACCGCCGGCGGGTGTAGAGGCCGGTGAGGGGATCGTGATTGGCCAGCTGCACCAACTGCTGCTCGAACCGCTTGCGCTCGCTGATGTCCCGGGCGATGAGCGAATAGAATTCCACGTGCCCACCCGGTCCGGTGTGCGCGATCATGACCATCGAGACGGGGATCTGCTTGCCGTTCCGGCTGAACAACATCACCTCACCGTTCCACCCACCGTCGCGCACGGCGGCGGGCATGACCTCGTTGGCGATGAACGACTGGGCGTCCCCGGCGAAGATGGTCTCGAGGGTGAGGGTGGAGATGTCTTCTTCGGGGGAGATCCCGAGCATCCGCCGGCCCGCGCCGTTGATGTAGAATCCCCGGCCGGGAAGGTCGGTGATGGTCACGAAGTCGGTCGTCGTCTCGATAAGCTCGGTCAGCTGGGCCCGGGCCGCTTCCGTCTGGCGCTGCTCGGTCATGTCCGCGATCAGGACGATCATGCCGCTGATGGATCCGGTCTGATCGAAGGTCGGGGCGGCGGAGACCGTCACGTTGACCGGGGGCCCCTCCTTCTGCGCGAGCTGCGTGGCGATCTTCGTGAGCGTCTCCCCTTGGAGCACGCGCTGCAGCAATTCATGGACCTCTTCCTGGGTGCTCTGGAACAGCAGCGGATCGGGGCGACCGACGACCTCGTCCGAGCTCCAGCCGAAGAGGCGCTCCGCGGTGACGTTCCAACTGCGGATGTTGCCTTCGGCATCCACCTCAACGATGGCCAGCGGCGAGGCTCCGACCAGCATCTCGAGCCGCTGGGAGGTGTCCTGCATCGAGTCCTTGGCTCTCCGGCGCTCCACCGCGACGGCGAACGCGTGGGCGACGCCCTGCAGGAAGGTGACGTCTTCCTCGCTGAACGCCCGCGCGCCGGTCGTGGCCACGGCCAGCACGCCGAACGGTCCGTCCCGGCCGGGGATTGCCACGCTGAGCCCGCTCTTCACCGCGGTCTTGTGGACGACGGAAGGCACCGTGAACCGGGGCTCTTTCTTGTAGTCTTCCACGATCACCGGCAGGCTCGTGGTCAGCGTGAAGCTCGCCTGGGACCTCGGGCCGCCGTCCACGATGGCGCCCTCGTGCGGGTTGCCCGCCCAGCTGAACCCGGCGCACAGCCGGAAGGTCCCCGTGTCCTTGATGAACTCGAGCACGCTGCAATATTGGACATTGAGGATGCGCGCGACGGTGGCGGCGGCCTCGGTCATGAACGCGGATGCGTCGGCCTCCGAGAACGCGCGCTGGCCGATGGCGGCCAGCCCGTCCCGCATTCCGGTCTGCTCGGCCGGTGGCGCCTCGGCGGTCTCGGGCTCCACAGGCTTCACGGGTTGAAATCCGTACCCGGTAAGTCCAGCATGGTCGTCGTGCCCCCCTTGTTCTAATGCCCAGGAACGCCCCGCGCACGGACGCCCGGGGCGTCCATCGGGAGGCCGTATCAAGGGCGGGCTCTAGGGGGGCGGGGCGCCTACCCGCGGCTTAACGGCGCGGCCTGCAGGGGGCCGGCCGCAGCCGCTCCCGCTAGGAGGAAGACGGTGGGGGATCCTTGGGCGGCTCCGCCGGCGAACGTTCTGCCGGGCGCTCTGCCGCGGGGCCGAACTCGCGATAGCGGCGGGCCAGATCTGCCAGGTGCTGAGCCACGCGGCCGTTCACCGAGCCCGTGGGGTACCGGCCGTCTCCGTCGGGCGCCCCGGCGGGGGTGCCGGTGAGGATCTCGATGCCTTCGTCCGCGGTGCGGACGGCCCAGACGTTGAAGCGGCCCTCGCGGACAGCGTCGACGACCTCTTCGCGGAGCATGAGGTCGTGGACGTTCTGGTGGGGGATGATGACCCCCTGGCGGCCGGTGAAGCCCTTGGCCTTGCAGACGTAGTAGAAGCCTTCGACCTTCTCGTTCACGCCGCCGATGGGCTGGATCTCGCCCATCTGGTTGACGGACCCCGTGACCGCGATCCCCTGGTCGATCGGCAGGCCCGAGAGTTCGCTCAAGAGCGCGTAGAGTTCGGTCGAGCTGGCGCTGTCGCCGTCGACGTCGGAGTAGAGCTGCTCGAAGGTCAGCGAGGCGGAGAGACTGAGGGGGTGCTGCTGGGCGAAGCGGCTCGCCACAAACGAGGAGAGGACGAACACCCCCTTGCTGTGGATGCGGCCGGACATCTGGGTTTCGCGCTCGATGTTGACGACGCCGCGTCCGCCGACGTAGGCGCGCGCCGTAATCCGGCTCGGCGACCCGAACGTATAGTCCCCGAGCTGCAGGACGGACAGGCCGTTGATCTGCCCGGTCACCGACCCCTGCGTATCGACGAGGATCTGGCCCTTGGTGATCATTTCCCGGATCTTCTCCTCGAGCAGGTTGGACCGGTAGGCCTTCTCCTCGACCGCCCGGCGGACATGCTCCCGGGTGACCGCGGGGCTCCCGGCCTGGCCGGCCCAGGCGGCGGCCTCGTAGACGATCTCGACCACTTCGTTGAAGCGTGTGCTCAATTTATCCTGGTTCGCGGCGAGCCGGGCGCTGTGCTCCAGCACCGCGGCGACTCCCGTCACGTCGAAGTGGCACGATCCCGTGCGGTGGCAGATGGCCGCGATGGCGCGGGCGTACTCCTGCTGGGTCTCGGGGGTCCGGTCGATCGTGATATCGAAATCCGCCCGGATCTTGAACAGTTTCTCGAACTCCTCGTCGAGCCCGTAGAGCATGTGATAGACATCGGGGGTCCCAATCATGATGACCTTGAGGTCGAGCGGGATCGGGTCCGGCCGCAGCGTCGCCGCGGGAAGGGATCCGAACGCCTCGCCCAGAGGCTCGATCCGGATCTCCCGGCCGCGGAGCGCGCGCTTGAGCCCTTCGTAGGCGAACGGGCTGGTGAGCACGTCACGCGCCTGGAGAATGAGGAAGCCGCCGTTCGCGCGGTGGAGGGCGCCGGGCTTGATCATCGTGAAGTCCGTGACGAGCGCGCCGAACTCGGCCCGGTACTCCGCCTTGCCCACCAGGTTGTAGTAAGTGGGGTTGCTCTCGATGATCACCGGCGCCCCACGGGTGTCCCGGTGGTCCACCAGCAGGTTGACCTGGTACCGGGCGAACGGATCCCGGCGGAGGAACGGGAGCTCCTGGCGCGCCTGTTCGGCGCCCTCCTCGTCCCCGGCGCCGCGCAGCTCGGCGAGGTGGTCGAGCATGTCCTGCTCGGCCGCCTCGAGGAACGCCACGACTTTCGGATGGTCGTGGTACTGCTCCTTGAGGCGCCCCACCGGAGCGTCGATCACGGATTTGGCGGTCTGCGCGTCGAACTGCCGGAGCGCCTCGCGCCCCTCCCGCTCGAGTGACCGGGCTTTGCGCTGCGCCTCGGCCAGGACGTCCTCCAGTTCCTTGGTGCGGGCCGCGATCCGCGCCCGCTCGACCTCGGGGAGGGCCTGGAAGACCTCCGGGGCCACCGGGCGTCCCTGCAGATCGACCGGCACCGTCGCGATCCCGGTCGGCGTGCGCTGCAGCAAGAGGCCCCGGATCTTGGCCTGGTTTTCGAGCTGCTGCCAGATGTCCGCCAGTTGCTGCTCGTACCGCTTGGCCACGTTGGCCCGCTGCTGCTCGAAGGCTTCGCCGGCGAAGACGCGCCGCAGTCCCTCCCGCACCTCGGTGACGAGGTCGGCCACGCCTTCCCGGAACGCCCGCCCCGTGCCGGTGCCCAGGGAAATGGCGATCGGCTGGTCGGCCACGGCGAAGTTCCGGACGTAGCACCAATCCTGGGGCGGCGGCTGCGCCTGCGCGATCCGCTCGACCTCGAGGCGGGCGTAACTGTTCCGGCCCGTGCCCGGCGGCCCGCTGACGAAGACGTTGTAGCCGTGCTGGTCGATTCCCAGGCCGAACTGGAGGGCGTGCACGCCCCTGGCCTGGCCGACGATCGCGGCCTGCCGCGGCAGGTCCGCGGTCGTGGTGAAAGCGAGGTCGGCCGGGTCGCAGGTCCAGCGGAGCGCCTCCGGCGGGAGGCGGCGGCCGTTTTTGGTTGGCGAGGTCATGGCAGAGGGTTCGATGGGGACCAGAGGTTCGCCTCTTGACACGCCGGACCGATTGAATATACTGATGTTCAGATATTTAGATGTCTCACCTTCGAGGCCCGCGATGCGGATCTCATTGACTCCGGAAACTGCGCAGCGGATTCGAGACGCGCTTGGGGACGGCGTGGACCTCGCCCCGGAAAGCGTCCCCGCGGTCCTGGCCCGCCTCGCCGTAGAGGCGCCGGCGATCTACTCCGAGGTGCTGGCCCAGATCTCAGGATCCCAGATCCGCCTTGACAGTGAGTCCGAGCTTCACAAGCGGCGGCGCCGAAACGCGCTGCGGCGCCTGTTCTTCTCGTGGGGGGAATACGAGACCGGTGTGGGAGACCGGGTGTTCGCCAAGCGGCGCATCGCGGCCGCGGTGCCGCTGTCGGCGGCCGCGCTGACCTTGGTGGTCCTCGCGGCGGCGCTCGTCGTCGGGCACCGGCCGATCCCATCGACCGGCCCCCGCAGCGCGGCCCCGGACATGCCGGCGCAAACCCGCATGTTCACGCCGGGCGGGCCCGCGGTCCACGGCCACATTGGGGGACCGCTGCCGTTTCCATCGTTCCCCGCCCCCGCCGCGTCCGCGGGCTTCGCTGTCCGGCCTTCGGGGAGTCCCATCGTGGCCCGCACGGAGACCGATCCGGCGCGGGATCCCGGTGTTTCCGCGAGGTCCGGCACGGCCCTCCCGGTCATCTACAACCGGACTGCCGGCTCCACGGGAGATCACCCGGCGGAGCCCGCCGGGGAAGCGGTCGAATCGACGCGTCTCCTGGGTGCCGGGACACGCCTTTCGGGCAGGCTGGTCACCGGCATTCTCGTTGTCCCCGGCGGTCCCCCGGCGCCTGTCGTGGTGGAGGCCGGCGATCCTCCAGGAATCTGGCTTGGGCAGGCGGTGCTCGCCCCCGGAGGTCGTGTGCAGATCACGCTCCAACTTGCCGGCCAAGACCGCGGGCACGCGGTCCGCGCCCTCGCCCTGGATCCAGAGCGCCTGGTGCCGGGGTTGACGGGCCGGACGTCAATGGAGCCTCCTGCGGCCGGCCCCGCCATGGCGACCGCGGCGCTCGGGGCGGCCGCCGACTATGCGCAGACGGCCGCCCGGCAGGGGACCGTTGGCGCTTTCGACGGGTGGGATCCCTTCTCGGGCGGAGGGCCGGCTCCCGCGTGGACCTATGTGGCCGCCCGTCTGGCCCAGGCCCTCGACACCCGCGGGCTCTCCGGGACCCGGATGCCGGCGACCGAGATTCCCGCGGGCGCTCAGATCGTCATTCTGGTGATGGGAGGATCGTGACATGCGACGGGGGACAGGCGTGATGGCCGGCATGGGATTGACCTCGGCGCTGGTGTGGCTCACGCCGGTTCCGGGACAGGCGCAGGGTCTCCCAGGCGGCGGCCCGTCGGGCGACCTGTTCGCGCCGCTGACGAACCTCTTTACCATGGCGGCCGAGAGCCTGTCAGGCCTGTTTGGCCTCGCCTATGCGACCGCCGCGCTCCTTGTCGCCGGCGCCCTCATCATGGCCGATCATCGGAACGGCGTGCGAAGCGCGTTGTGGGTCATCATCGGCTCGGTCGTGCTCTTTTTCGGCGGCCAGATCATCAGGATGATCAAAGGATAGCGGACATGCTCCCAGCGCATCCCGTCTATCGGAAGCTGGACGCCGGGGTGACCGTCCTCGGGGTCGAGCTCGAGGACTGGCTTGGATTGGGCGTCGGGTTCGTGATCCTTTCACGGGCGAGCGACCTGCTGGTGGGGAAGCTGCTGGGGATCCCCCGCGCCGAGGCGGGCGTCTCCGCGGCCGCCACCGGCGTGATCTTCCTGCTGTGGCGCCGCATCCGGGAACGGACCCCCCGGAGGTTTGTCCGCCACCTCCTGGACTATTTGGGGGAGCCCGACGCGTACGTGGCGGCTCCCGATCAGGATGCCAACCCGTACGTGATCTGAGGTGAGGCTGTGCCGCCTGGGGAGTCGTGGGGAGACCTGACGCGCGAGCTGCCGTACTGGACGATCCGGGATGGCGCGGTCGTCCTGCGCGATGGGAGCTACCGCCTGGGGTTCGAGGTGACGCTTCCCGGGACCGAGGTCTGGGACGCGGCGCAGCTGAGCGCGTGCAATGACCGCCTCCGCACCTTGATCAGCGCCGCCGTGCCCGAGGGCGAGTGTGTTCGGATCTTCGTGGAGGTCCACGCCGACTATTCGGAGATGCTGCGCGCGTACGCGGGCGGATGCCGGAGTCCCCACGCCGTTGTGCGGGAGCTCCACAGGCGCCGCGTGTCCGCCTTGAGCGAGGCGCACGCGGCCGGCCGGCTGGTGAGCCAGCGCGTGATCCTCGATCTCTCCTATCACCCCCCGCGGCTCGGACGGAGACGCTGGTGGACCCCGCTCGACGGCGCCACGTACAGGCGCCACATGAGCGAATGGGGAATGCTGCGCGATCTGATGGTCGGGCACTGCGAGCGGTGCGGATTTCGGGCGCGTCCGCTCGACGACGGAGCGCTGCTGGCCACGATCTGGCGGTATTTCAACCCGGGCCGCAAGCGCTACTGCCCTCCGCCGGCGGTGCCGGTGGACAACCAATCCCTCGAGCTCCCCCGGCGCGTCCTCGGCGCCTGGCCGTTTCTCAGCCGTCAGTCGATACGTACGGCCGTGGCTCGGTCGGACGTGTTCCGGCGGTGGGATTTTCTGTGGCTGGATGGCCATGCGCACGCGGTCGTCGCGATGGATGCCCTTCCCGACAAGCCCACCACGCCGAACGCCGTGGGGCCGCTCCAGGCGCTGCCCGGATCCTACTGGCTGATCATCGAAGCCTGGAATGACCCTCGATCCGACCAGATCAAACGGCTGGAACTGAAGAGCCGGTTGAGCCGCCAGGCGGTGCTCGCTCAAGACGGTGGTGATTCGAACGCGCGCGCGGTCGACCGGCAGCTGACGGATGTCCTCGACGTCATCCAGCTCACCAGCGAGCGCGTGGTCCGCGTCGGAGCGGCCGTGGTCCTCCAGGAGCCGAGTCCGGAGGCGGCGCGCGCGGCCGCCCGGCGCGCGGTGGGCGCGTTCCAGCAGATTCCCGGCGTCGACGCCCGCATCGAGTCGGCGGCCCTCCGCCGGCAATTCGTGCAGCTCGCGCCGTTCAGCGGGCTGCCGAATGAGCGGCTGATGCGGATGCTGTCCAGCAACGCCGCCGACTTCGTCCCCTGCCATGCGCCGTGGCGGGGCGCCGCCCGGCCGGTCTGCCCGTTCTTTACCCGCCGGGACACCCTGGTGCCGCTCGATCCCTTTGATCCGCGGCTGCCGTCGTGGAACGCCATCGTCGTCGGCGAGTCCGGAGGGGGGAAGACCCACTTCGCGATCGCCTGGCTGTCGCATCTGCTGGCCCTGGATCCCGTGGTGCTGATTGTGGACAAGGGCGGCGCCTACCGGGCGTTCTGCGACGTCTACGGGGGACAATATGTTCACCTCGACCCGGACGCAGGCATCGCGATCAATCCATTCGACCTCCTGGCGGGCGAGGCGGAGCCCGACGCGACCCACCTCGCCCTGCTCAAGAGTCTCGTCGCGCTGATGGTGGCCGAACCGGAACGCGCTCCGGATCGCCAGGAGATGGCGCTGTTGGAATCGGCGATCCGCCAGACCTACACGCGGGCTGCCGGCGCTCCCGTGTTCCTGCATGATCTTGTTCGCACCCTGCGCACCTTTGAGCAGGTGGGCGCCCATCACGCCGGACCGGAGGAGTGGGCCGCGGCAAGGGGGATCGCGCGCCGGCTGGAGCAGTGGGTGGACCAGGGGATCTACGCCCGTCTGCTCGACCGCCCGTCCTCGGTGGATCTCAGCGCCGGCGTCGTCTGCATCGACACCGAGGGGGTCAACGAGCACTACCCGGAGCTGGTGCCGATCGCCGCCCTGTTGGCCAACCATCTCATCTACCGGCGCGTCAAGGCCGATGAGGGACGCCTCAAGTACGTGGTCAGCGATGAGACGTGGGCCGCGCTGTTGAACCGGGTGGCCGCGGACTCATTGGTGGGCATGTTCCGCCGGTTCCGCAAGTTCGGGGCGGGGATCATGGCGATCAGCCAGCGGGTCGAGGATTTCGAAAACGAACATGCCCGGGGCATTCTCGAGAACGCTCCGGTGAAGGTCCTGACCCGCGCCGCGGACGCGGATCGCGTCGCCCCGCTGCTCCAGCTCAACGACCAGTACCGGATGTTGTGGAAGAGCCTGGCGCAGCGCCGCGGCGTGTTCAGCGAAGCGCTGGTGATCATGGACCTGCAGGAGGGGCGCGAGGGGGGTGTCGTCGTCGTTCGGGACATTCCGGAAGACTACCTCGTCGCCACCACGACCGCGGAGGAACGGCTCGAACGCGACCGGCTCGCCGCCCGCCTGGGCACGTGGGAAGCCATCCAGCAGCTCGCCAAATCGCGGAGGGTGCCATGTCTCGACGATGGATTGGACGGACGAACGCGTTCGGGATCCTGATCAGCCTGCTGTTCACGCCGGCGGCCTGCGGAGCGTTCGGCTCCGGAGCGTCCGGCATCGGAGCGCCCGCTCCCATCCCCTCAACATCGATGGTGATCGTTCCCCCGGTCTGGACCGGGGGCTCCGCCGCGTGGCCGGATGAGATGCCATCCGTGGAAGCACCGGGGGATCTCGCGCGGTTCATCGCCGAGTTCCGGGCGTCGCTCGACCGCCTGGCGGAATGGGTCCGGGTGTTTCCGCAAATGGTCTCGGATACGCTGACGCGGATGATCTGGGAGTCGCCGGGCCTGCTGCCGGAGGGCGCAGATCTGGAAGGGCTGGCGCGGCAGATTGCCGCGCTGCCTCAGGCGCTGCGGGGGCCGCTCGAGGCGGTGCTCGGGAAGCTGGCGGCCGCGGGGGCGCCCGGCGCGGCCGGTGAGCGCCGCCATGCTTATATAGAAGGCAACCCGGCCACCGCGCATGAGGCCATGGGCATCGTGGAGACCGACGAGGTGGTCGTGGGCGGGGCGGTTCAGCAGCGGGCGTCATCCGAGGCGACGGCCGCGGCGGCGGATGCGGTCTCGCGCGATCTGCGTCCCTCGCTCGCGGCGGCGCAGGGAGACCAGGCCGGCCGGATGCTGGTGTCCGCCGCGCGGGACCTGCCCAGCTCACGAGCGGGCATTGAGCTGCTGGTCGCGGGCGTGGGCGCGGGGCTGCGCGAGCAGGCGGACCTGGGGGCGGCCGCGGCGGACCGCCTCACCGTGCTCGTGCAGCAGACCGCGCAGCTCAGCCAGCAGGTCGGGGCGCTCGCGGCCACCACAGGCGCGCTGACGCTCAGGCAGGCGGAGCAGGACCGCAGGGCCTTGGACGCGCAGCTGGAATTCGCGGACACGGTGTCCACGGCCGCCAACCTGCTGGTGGACGCCGTGACGGCCGCGGGTGAGACGCGGTCCCCGGAGCCGCCGTTGAGGCCGCTCTACTGAGTCCCCGGCGCGGCGGCGGGACCGGACCATGAGCGGGTTTGAGCGCGGCATCGCCGACGTGTTCGCCGCGCTGGAACAGTGGCTGATCTCGACCGGCGCCACCCAGTCGATGATGCGGCTGGCCTGGGCGGTGCTGACCTCCCTCTGGCTGGGCCACGTCGCCGTCTCGCTGCGGCCCGGGGGCACGCCGGACATGGTGGGGACCTTCGGCCGGATGTTTGTCGCCGGCGGACTCCTGCTGGCGATCGGCTCCCTCAACCAGATCGTCCTCCTGCTCTTCGGCACGCTCCGAGATGCCGGATCCGCCGTCCTGGCCGGGCTGATCTCGCAGAGCTGGGCCCAGTTCACAGAGGAGCTGCTGGGTCCGCGTCGCGGCCTCTTCCACCTGCTCGGACAGCTGCTCGGACCGTGGATCACGTCCACTCCCTGGACCCCCAACGCGCTGCTGCTGGGTATCCTGCTCGCGGTGCTGCTCTTTGCGATCGGCTCCATGGTGTATCTGGCCATCCTCTTCTTCGCGCACCTCACCCTGCTGCTGGCGCTCTTTCTGGCGCCGCTCGCCGTCGCACTGCTGGCGGCGCCGGGGACGGCCCGGTGGACCGCGCGGTGGGCGGTGGTGATCGTCAGGACCGGGCTGGTGGTCTTCTGCGTCAGGGTCATTCACGCCGCGGCAATTTATCTCGCGGTGATCGTGCCGGTCCGGCAGGTGTTCGCGGGACGCACAAGCGGGCCCGGTCTGCCCGGAGAGGGGGGTGGAGGGATTCCCTCGTTGGCCACCGGCCTCTTCCAACTAGGGCTGCTGCTGATGCAAATGGTGGTGGGGACCGGGATCGGCGTGTACGCGATGCTCCGGGCCGAACGGCTGACGGGGCAGTTCGTCGACGGGGTGGCGTTCGGCGACGGCGCGCGAGCCGCCGCCGGTCCCATCGCGGTCGGCGTGCGCTACGCGGCCGGGGCTGTGCGGGGTGGGGTGAGTCCCCCGGGCCCAAGCGTAGCGGGATCCGGCCCCGCGGCATCTGGACCCACGGCATCCGGGCCCACGCCGGGAGGCGAGAATCCCTTTGGATCATCCCGCGGCGGCGCACAGGAGGCCACGGTCTTCCAGCCGGGAGGTCGGTTTCACCAATGAGGCCGGCCGTCTGCCGCTCGATCGCCGGCGCGACCATCGCGGTTCTCGTCCTGGGCATGGGCGCCTCATCGGGCGCTGAGCCGATCCCCGCGGGCGGGACGGCCGCCGTCCTCTCGTTCGTTGACGCCGCGGCCGGACGGGTGGAGGTCGTGCGCGGATGGCCGGCACGGCCGGCGGATACCGACGTGTATCCCTTCGTTCCCTACTTCTGGGGGAGCTGCCCGGGCCCTGGGGCCATCATGATGCTCGTGGCACTTCCGGCGGGCCCCGCTCCGCTTGCCGCCATCGCCGGCCGCATTGCCTCGGGGTTCGACCTGCCTTTGCCCGGCCCGCGCCCCTCGGGAGAAATCCCAACCCTGGCGCGCATCGCGGCCGGGCTGCGGACGCCGGGCGATCCGGCGCAGGCGGCGCTCGCGGCGGCCGTTCCATGGATCAGCGATCTCGGGACGTACGAACGATGGGGATACGCCGTCTTCCTGTTCATCCACTGGGAGGGGATCAGTTGCGTGGCGACCTTCAGGGCCGTGCCCGAGGGCTACGGGATTCCCTTCGTCCAGTAGCCTCCGCTGTGTCGCGTGCCGGCGGATTGACAGATCAGACTAGTCAGACTAGTCTTAAATCATGGCGCAAACGTATTCGACGTATGAAGCGAAGGCGCGTTTCAGCGAGATCATCCGGAAGGTGCGGGCGGGGCAGCGGATTGTCATCTCGCACCGCGGCCGCGACGTGGCGGAGATCCGGCCGCTGGGACCACGGAATCAGGATCTGGCACATCGACTGGAACACCTGGAAGACGAAGGCGTGCTCGACCGACAGGCCTCGCCTGCCGGCTCTCTTGGGCCGCTCGCTCGGAGGCCTGGAGCCCTGACGCGGTTCCTGGAGTCGCGAGAGTGAACCTCGCGTACGTTGATACCTCCGGTCTCGTGGCGATTGCGTTCGATGAGCCCGGCGGACGCCGGCTCGCGCAACGGCTGCGGCGATACGATCGCCTCTTCGCGTCCAACCTTCTCGAGGCCGAGTTCCGATCAACGCTGCTTCGTGAAAAGGTGGATGATCGCGCGGAGGCCTTGCTCTCCTGGATCACCTGGGTCTATCCCAACCGGCCATTGACCGAGGAGTTCAAGCGGATTTCCTCGGCCGGCTATGTGAAGGACGCCGACATGTGGCATCTCGCCCATGCCCTGTTCCTTGCGCCCGAGGGCGCGGGTCTGGACTTCCTCACGCTGGACGAGCGTCAACGTGAAGTGTCCATCAGGCTCGGGTTCCACTCAATGGAACGGCCCTAGATGTTGCGCCCGACAGTAATGGATTTCGCGCTGCCGCTCACCCTCCTCACCATCGGGGTCACGGTCGGCGCATCGGGGGTCACTGGGGTTATGCGGGATCTCGCCGCGGCCGTCCCGGCTCGATGGCCGTCCTCCGCTGCCGGCCGTCCCCCCGAGACCGGACGGTGGCTGCGTGGCTGCCTGGCCGACCCGCGGTGCCGCGAGCCTGCCGCGGCGCTCCTGGCCGCATCCCTCGCGAGGCACAGACGTGCCCTCGGGGGTGGGCTGCTGGTCGGTGTCGCGTCGGCCGCGTGGCTCGGGGCGCTCCGCCTGCGGTCGCTGCGGCCCCGGCGCTCGGTCGGCGATGCGCGCTTCGCCTCCCGGGCGGAGCTGCGCCGGCTGACACGTCGTTCGCCCGGGGCGTGGTTTCCATTGGGCTACGCGCGGCGGTGGCCCCTGCCCTGGCGCGGACGCCCCGGCCCTGCGCTCGTCTCGAGGCTCGCGACAGCGTGGGCTCAGCCGGTGCGGTTGCCCGAGGAAGATCTCGCCCGCCACGTGCTCGTCGTCGGACTCACCGGCGCGCACAAGACGACAGCGGTGGTGTTCCCTGTGCTGCTCGAGGCGGCTCGCGCAGGGGTCTCCGTGGTCGCACTGGATCTCAAGTACGGTGAAGCGGACAGTCTCGCGCGGGCGGCCCAGGAGTGGCAGCGGCGGGCGCGGGATGTGCAGGTGTTTGCGCCTCTCGAGGCCACGACGCTCCGGTGGAACCCGCTCGCCGGCTGCCGGTCGATCGGAGACGCCCAGCAACTCGCCTCCCAGCTCTTTGAAGATCCCGATCCGTCGGATGCCGACATGGTCTACTGGGTGGGGGCGGAGCGGCATATCTGCGCCGTGCTTTGCTGCGCCCTGGGAGCCGATGGTGGCCCTTCCACCCTCGGCCGGCTGCGGACCGTCTGCGAATCCGGGCCGGCGGGTGTGCAGGCCTACGTTCGCGCGCATCCACAGGCGCCGATGCTCCTGGCCAGGCTGGGCGCATATTTCGCCATGCTCCCAAAGGATCAGGCGGGGATTCTTCAGGGCATCGCCTCTCGCCTCGAAGCGTGGGGGGACGAGGCCGTCCGCGAGGCCACGGAGGTGTCCGCGCCCTGGGAGCAGATCGATCTCGGCCGGCTGCGCCGCGAGCCCTCGCTCCTGATTGTCGGGGTGCCGCAGGCGGCGCTGGGACGGCTCCGCTGGCTCTGCCATCTCTTCCTCCGGAATCTCGCGGCGCACCTCCTCCGGCCCAGGGAGCCCGAGGAGCAGGTGCGGGTCCTGCTGCTGCTCGAGGAGCTGCCGGGGTGGGGTGCGCTGCCGGGGCTGGCCGAGCACCTGGCGACCTACCGCAGCCGTCAGGTGTCGGTGCTGGCGACGCTGCAGAGCGACGCCCAGGGAGAGTACGTCTACGGACGGGACGGCTGGGCCGCGGTCTCCGCCAACCTGGTGACCAAGCTGTACCTTCCGTCCCTCGCGGATGTCGATGCGGAACGGCTGAGCCGGGTGATGGGGACGGCGGCGGGCGAAGACATTGCCTCGAGCCGGGGATGGGGGGCCGCCGGATCTCGAAAAGGAGAGCAGCGGCGCGCGATCCCGATCCCCCTCCAGCGCCCTGAAGACCTTCGGGGCATCGGCAGGCCTCCCGATGAAAGTCTTGTCCGGTTTGCCCGCATCCCACCGGCGCGATTGTGGTGTCCGCCCTACTACCTCCGGCCCGAGTATGCAGGCCGAATTCCGGACCGGATTCCCAAGACCCCGGAGCTGGTGATCTATCATCACCTCTGGGATCGGCGCAACCACCCCGGGGCGACGGGCGGCGCGCCCGCGGCCGGTCCTCCGGACGCCGGCGACGCCACCCAGTGTGCCGACGCCGCTCGGCGTGCCGCGCGGACGCCACCGAACGACGACGCCCCGGGGAACGGCGCTACGGCGGATGACATCGCCCAGCTGAACCGGCTCGTCGAGGCGCTCCTGCTGGCCTCCGGCCCGGATCGCCCGGCGGCGATCCGCGCCGTGCGCGGTGGGGGACGGATCGTTGAGATCCGCGCGGATCCGCAGGACATCGTCCGCGCGTGCGGGAGGCCCGACGTCATGCACGGTCTGGCCCGCCGGTGGTCGGCGCTCCGCTGGGTCCGCCGCGTTCGTCCCTCGTTTATCCTCAGCAGGCGCGCGCTCGACGCCCTCGACCCACGGCTGGCCCGGCGGCTCGTCGACATCTGCGAGCGAGACATCGCGGAGACGTAGCGCCCGCGTCCCCGGGCCCTGCCCGCCGTTCCACGAAATCGTCGCCCTGGCACAGGCCCGGGCCGCCTTTGCCTCGAACCACCTCTGCATGGACTTCGGCCGCCTGCTTGCCGAGATCCGCGAGGATCCCCGCTACCGCGGGCAGATCGTCCACGAGGAGCGCTTCCCGGCCAGGCCGGCGCGCTACGGGACCCTCCCGCGGCCTTTGGCCGCCCCGCTCGCCCAGGCGCTCGCCGAGCGGGGGATCACGCGGCTCTATACCCACCAGACCGAGGCGCTGGAGGCGGTTCGCGGCGGTGAGTCGGTCGTGATCACCACCGGGACCGCGAGCGGGAAGTCGCTCTGCTACATGCTGCCGGTGCTCGAGACGGCCGTCGCGGACCCGGACGCCCGGGCGCTGTTCATCTACCCCACGAAGGCCCTGGCTCAGGACCAGCAGGACGCGCTCGGGGAGTTCGGCCTCAACGTGAAATTCGGAAGTTACGACGGTGACACGCCCCAGGCCGCGCGGCGGCTCCTCCGGGCGGAAGCCCAGATCCTGCTCACCAACCCGGACATGCTGCACGTTGGGATCCTCCCGCAGCACTTCCGGTGGACCGCGTTCCTCAAACACCTCAGGTACGTGGTCCTCGACGACATGCACGTCTACCGCGGGGTGTTCGGAAGCCACGTGGCGAACATCCTCCGCAGGCTGGTGCGCGTGTGCCGGCTCCGTGGCGCCGATCCGCAGATCATCTGCACCTCGGCCACCGTGGCGAACGCGGGGCCATTTGGCCGCCGCCTGACCGGGCGGCCGCTCCGGGTGATCGACGATGATGGGGCGCCCCGGGGGCCGCGGCTCTTCGCGCTCTGGAATCCTCCGGTGACCGACCGGACGACGATGAGCCGGCGGAGCTCCTATCTGGAGGCGAGCTGGCTCATGGCCGCGCTCCTCCGGCGCGATGTGCGGACCATCGCCTTCACCAAGGCCCGGAAGATCACCGAGCTGGTGCACCGGTACACCGTGGACGCGCTCCAAGAATCGCCCGAGCTGGTCGCGCGCATCAGCCCGTACCGCGCCGGCTACCTCCCCGCGCAGCGGCGCGAGATCGAGCAGCGGCTGTTCCGCGGCGACCTGGCCGGGGTCGTCAGCACCAGCGCGCTGGAACTGGGGATCGACGTCGGCGGGCTGGACGCGTCGATCCTGGTGGGGTTTCCCGGCACGATGGCGAGCGTGTGGCAGCGGGCGGGGCGCGCCGGCCGCGGGGTGGATGAGTCGCTCGCGGTCTTGATCGCGCTCCAGGACGCGCTCGACCAGTACCTGATGCGCCAGCCGGCGTACTTCTTCGGCCGGCCCATCGAGCACGCGACGGTCGATCCTGAGAACCCGTATGTGCTGGCGGCGCACCTTCGCTGCGCCGCCAGCGAGGTGGCGCTGTGGCCGGGAGACGAAGCCCTCTTCGGCCCGCGCATGCGGGAGGTGGCGGAGGCGCTCGAGGGGATCGGGGATCTCGTGCGGCGGCGCGACCGGTGGCACCCGCCGTCTCGCCGCTACCCTGCCGGGTCCGTCGAGATCCGCAGCGCCTCAGGAGACCTGTTCCGGATCGTCAACAGTCGAACGCGCCGGCTGCTCGGGACCGTCGATGCCGCGCGCGCGCTGGAGCAGGTGCACGAGGGCGCCGTCTATCTGCACCAGGGGGAGGCGTATCGGGTGACCCGCCTCGACCTGGCGACGCGGACGGCCGTGGTCGAGCCCGACCCGAGCGGCACCTACACCGAGGCCCGAGTCCTCACCGATCTCAGCATCGTCCGGCCGCGCGCCGAACGCCCTCTGGGGGGGACGACCGCACACTTCGGCGAGGTGCTGGTCACGCAGCAGGTCATCGAATACCGGCGCAAGCAGCTGATCACCGATACGGTGCTGTCGGTCGCGCCGCTCGACCTCCCGGAGGAGGAGCTGCCGACGGCCGCCCTGTGGATCGTGATCCCGCCCGACCTGGGCGCCGATGTGGCGGCGGCCGGGCTCGACCTCGCCGGCGGCATCCACGCCGTCGAGCACGCGGCGATCGGCCTCTTGCCGCTGCTGGCGATGTGCGACCGCTGGGACATCGGCGGCGTGAGCTACCCGCAGCACCCCGAGACGGGCGCGGCGACGATCTTCATCTACGACGGACACCGGGGCGGCGTCGGGGTCGCGGAGACCGGGTTCGAGCTCCTCGACGAGTTGCTGCGCCGGACGCTGGAGGCCATCGCCTCGTGTCCGTGCGAGGCCGGGTGCCCGTCATGCATTCAATCCCCGAAATGCGGCAACCTCAACTCGCCGCTCGACAAGCAAGCCGCCGTGATGCTGCTCCGGCGGCTGCTTGGGAGGGTCGATGTCGCCTCCCCCACCGCGCGCGGCGGGGGGTGAGGCGTAGATCGGCCTTATCGTGCGGCTTTCGCCAGGGCCTCCAGGGAGGTCCGCTTGTTCAACGCGAGCAGGGCGGCCATGATGACCGCGTAGGCTTCTTCCCGCTGGTCGAGCGCGGCGATGGGAATGCGGGCGGTGTGGGCGTGCCGGCCGCGGGAAAATCTGACGGTCACCATTCCTGGTTCTGCTGATTCGACGTCGCCGACGCCGACGTCGTCACGGCCCAGCGCCATGACGGCTTCCTCGACCGCGCGGCGATACGTCTCCAGATCCCTGGTTGTTGCCATAAACGGGTACCTCCCGAGTAGTGTGGTCGTCCGGGGGCGTGGAAACCCCCGGGACGTTGATGCATTGTTGGCCCACGAGCTCTTCGACCTCAAAACGAGATTGCAGCCGGAGATCTGCCGGGGCGCTTGCCTCTCTACTGCTCTTGCATTTACAAGATACCCAACTTCGCCATTTGGTAAACCGACGCCGTCGGGATTTATGTCAGGCTTCACATATACTTGTATACGCGCTCCGCACGGAACACATTCCGGCCGAGGGTGTGCGGCGGGCGGCGACGAACTTACACTAAAGGTGCGTGGATGATGCCGAACCGGTTGATCGTTGCGGCAGTGCTCGTCTGGGCCGTCCTATTTGCGCTCCCCTCTGCGCTCCACGAACCGCGGGCCGTTTCGGGAGCGGCGGCGGGACCGTCTCCGGGCCTCCCGGGGAACGTGCTGATCGCGGATGCCGGCAACAACCGCGTCATCGAGGTGACCCCGGACAAGCGGATTGTCTGGGAGTTTCCTCGGCCCGGCGACCTGGCCCCCGGGCAATCGTTCGTGGACCCGGACGACGCGTTCTATACGCCCGGGGGACGGACGATCATCACCAACGAAGAGGACAACCACACGCTCGCATTGATCGACTATGCGACGCGCAAGATCGTCTGGGAGTACGGCCACCCCGGCCACCCCGGCACCGGTCCCGGCTACCTGAACACGCCCGACGATGCCTATCAGCTGGCCGACGGGCGGATCGTGGTCGCGGACATCAAGAACTGCCGGATCGTCGTGTTCGATCCTCCCCCGGCCCAGCACATCCAGCGGCAGTTTGGCGTGACGAAGGATTGCCGGGCGGCCCCCGGACATTTCCTGTATCCAAACGGGGATACCCCGCTGCCGGGCGGCCGCCTCCTGCTCACGGAGATCGGCACCAGGAGCGCGGCCGAGATGGATCTGGAGACGGGGCGGATTCTCCATCGCATCCCGCTCCATGTCGACTACCCTTCCGACACGCAGCCGACCCGCGCCGGCCAGTATCTGGTCGTCGACTACAGCCGTCCCGGCAAGGTCGTCATCGTCGACCGGTCCGGGAAGATCGTGTGGTCCTACGGGCCCACCTCCGGGCCCGGCCGGCTGGATCATCCTTCGCTGGCGCTGGAGCTGCCGAACGGCAACCTCATCCTGAACGACGACTTCAACCACCGCGTCATCGTGCTCAGCCGCGAGAAGACGATCCTCTGGCAGTACGGCGTCACGGGGGTCCCGGGGCGGGCCCCAGGGTACCTGCACACACCCGACGGAGTGGACGTCAAGCCGGCGACCTTCGGCCGGTAACCTGTGCGGCCGCCGCCGGTCCGGCGGCGATGCGTTGCGGGGACGTCTACCCGGGGACGCGGGCAGGGGCGCGCAGGCTGTCCAGGTTGAAGTGGAGCCGCTCCCCGAGCCGCCAAAACTCCGCCACCCGGCCGGTCTCCGTGGGCGCGCCGGGTCCTGACCCTTCCTGCGCGCGCTCGAGCAGCAGGTCCCGGTGCGACTGTGCGGCGGCGTGGTAGGCGTTTTGGACCTGCCAGAGGTTCACGGTGATGCCGAGGGCCGCCGCCAGGTCGAGCAGGCGGTGCGCCTGGTCCAGGTCCGGCCCGAGGGGATCCGTCTGGAGCGCTTCCGCCCGCGACTCGGCCGCCCGGCGGAGGAGCAGCTCGTGCTCGGCCACGAGGGCGGTGAGGTCCAGGGACTCGAGCTCGCGCGCGATCGCGAAGGCGCGGTCGGGGAGGGGCTCGCGCGGTGCGCGGTCGAGCGCGTCCACCAACTCCTTGATCAGCGTGTACTCCGCCGCCATGCGGATCGCCGGCGGGATGGGGACCTCCGACTCCCGCATGAACGCGATGAGGGGACGCGATTCTTCGTAGAGGTCCTTGTACACGCCGTCGAACCGGGCCAGGCGCTCTTCGGTGATGCGCCCGAGGATCCGGCGCCGCGCTTCGGTGAACAGGTCGGACAGCGTGAACAGGGAGCCCTTGAAGGAGTCGTCCAGCGTGCGGAGGGCCTCGCTGGGGCCTTTGCCGAGGAACGACGCCACGATCTCCGACTCCGCCTTCGCGGCCCAGTCGGGCGAGGCATCCATGCGGACGCCGCACTGGACATCGGTCCCTCCCAGGTGCAGCGCCGCGAACGCCGCCGGCCGCGCCTCCCCGGTCACGCGGGAGGCCACCGCCACGAGCCCCGCGGCCAGCCGGTGGCCGCCGCTTTCTTCGGCGCGGACGACGAGGCGGCGGATCGTGTAGCTCGCGAGCCGGGCATCAGCGTCGTCCGGCTCGAAGAGCCCGCTGATCGCGTAATGCGCGACCACCCGGGCGAGCGTCACGGACGACGGCCGGACGGCCCGGCGGTAGACCTCGGCGCCGCTCCCCCACCGCGGGAGGTTGCTCTTGGCCGCGGCGAGCCGCCTGATGAACTCATCCTCGAGCCGGGCGCCGAACGTCTCCGCCAGCTGGATGGCGCGCGCCGCGTACCGGATGACCTGCACCGCCTCGATCCCGGAGAGCTCGTCGAAGAACCACCCGCACGAGGTGTACATCAACAGGGCGTGCCGCTGCATCTCGAGGAGGCGGAGCGCCCGCGGGCGGTCGCCGGCCGCGGCGCCCGCGCGGCCCCAGGCGCCGAAGAACGCCTGGAGGCGCTCGGGGCTGTGGTCCAGGATGACGTCGATGTAGGCGTCCCGGGCCGTCCAGGGGTCGCGCAGGTCCCGGCCGGCCTGTTCCTCGTAGACGCGGACGAGCTGGTCCCGCAGCCAGTCGAGCGTGTCCCGGAGCTGCCTGCGCCACTCCTGGTTCCACCCCCCGCGGCCCATGTTACATCCGCAGTTGGACCGCCACCGCTCGACGCCGTGCACGCACGACCAGGAGGTCGGCTCGAGGATCTGGACCTCGTGATCCGGTGGGTGCAGCGCCAGGAACTCCCCGTAGTTGGTGAGCCGGGCCTGGCCCCGCTCGTCGATCAGCCGCAGGGCGTGGGTGAGCGCCATCTCGCCGAACCGGTGGTGGTGCCCGTAGGTCTCGCCGTCTGTCGCGATGTGGACGAGCTGCGCCCCGCGCCGGTCGTCGCGGAACCCGGCCATCAGCCGGTTCGCGAACGCTTCCCCGCTGTTGAGGAGCCCCTCGAACGCCACGGCCCGCGCGATCGGCCCGTCGTAAAAGAAGAGCGCGATCGACGCCCCGCTCGGCAGCCGGCAGAGGTACGGCCGGCTCGGATCGATGCGGGCCTGCCCGACGTCGATCCACTGCGGCCCGCCGGGCGGCCGCACCCGGGCGGCCTGGTGGGGCGCGAGGATCGTGAACCGGATGGCGCGGGCGGCGAGGACCTCGAGGGTCTCGGTGTCGACGGCCGTTTCGGGGAGCCACATTCCCTCCGGCTCGCGCCCAAACCGCCGGCGGAAGTCGGCGATCCCCCACGCCACCTGCGTCTCCTTGTCCCGGCGCGTCGCGAGCGGGAGGATCAGATGGTTGTAGGCCTGCGCCAGCGCGTTCCCGTGGCCGCCCCGCAGGGCGCGGCTCGCGTGGTCGGCCTCGATGATCCGGCCGTAGGTCTCCGGGGCGGCGCCCTCGAGCCAGGCGAGGAGCGTGGGGCCGACGTTGAAGGAGATGCGGCTGTAGTTGTTGCTGATTTCCAGGATTCGCTTCTCGGCGTCGAGCAGCCGCGAGGCGCCGTTCGGCGCGTAGCACTCCGCGGTCACGCGCGCGTTCCAATCGTGGTACGGCCGGGCGGAGTCCTGGACCTCGACCTCCTCGAGCCACGGGTTCTCCCGGGGGGGCTGGTAGAAGTGCCCGTGGATGCAGACGAAGCGGTCCGGTGGGGTCATGGCGGGATCACCGTGTTCAGGGCAGCGCCGGTGTGGTGGGCGTCGCCCCGCGGACGCGGGTGGCGCCGCGCGCCAGGACGGTGATGCCCGAGGGATCGACGATCCCGTTCTCGGGCGGCGCCTCCGCGCCTTCGCCGATCACGGCGCCCGGCTCAATCACGTTGAACCGGTCGACGATCGCCCGGCGAATCCCGGCTCCGCGGCCGACGATGGTGTTGTCCATGATGATGCTGTGCTCGATCGTGACCCCCCGCTCGACCCGGACGCCCCGCCCCAGGATGGAGTGGCGGACGGTGCCGCCGTGGATGACGCAGCCCTCGCCGACCAGGACATTCTCGACCGTCCCCGCCAGGATCCGCGCGGCCGGCCCGGAAAACGGCGGGGCCAGGATCGGCCACCGGGGATTGTCCAGGTCCAGCGCGGGCGTGGGGCCGAGCAGGTCCATGTTGGCCTGCCAGTAGGCTTCGATCGTCCCCACGTCCCGCCAGTAGCCCCGCTCCTCGGTGGGGTGGGACCCCGGGATCTCGTTCTGCATGAAATCGTAGGCGAAGACCCGCGCGTATGGGTACAGCTCGGGGATGATCGTGCGGCCGAAGTCGTGGTCGGTGCTCCGGCGCGCGTCCTCGACCAGGGCGTCGACCAGCACGTCCGTGGTGAAGATGTAGTTGCCCATCGAGGACAGCGCCCGGGCCGGGTCGCCGGGCATCGGGCGCGGCCGCGGGGGTTTCTCCTCCCATCCGATGATCCGGCCGTCCGCCTCGACCTCCATGATGCCGAACTCGGACGCCCGCTCGATTGGGACCGGGAGGGCGGCCACGGAGACGTCGGCGCGGCGGTCCAGGTGTGCCTGGACGATCTGCTGCAGGTCCATCCGGTAGACGTGGTCGGCGCCAAAGATGGCGACGAGGTCGGGGTCGACGTCGCGGATCAGATTGAGGTTTTGAAACACCGCGTCCGCGGTACCCCGGTACCACGACTCTCCCCACCGCATTTGCGGGGGAACCGTGATGATGAACTGGCTTTCGACGAGCCCGCCGATCCGCCAGCCGCGGCGGATGTGGTCGATCAGCGACTGCGACTTGTACTGCACCAGGATGTAGAGCGAGTAGATCTGGGAGTTGATGAAGTTGCTGAGCACGAAGTCGGCGATGCGGTACTTGCTGCCGAACGGCACGGCGGGCTTGCTGCGCTCCGTCGTCAGCGGAAAGAGCCGCTCGCCTCTGCCGCCCGCCAGAATGAGGCCGAGGATGCGGGGGAGCGTCACGCGGTCACCCCGGGTGCGTCCGCTGCGCCGCCGCCTCGAGGTGTCCGGCCAGATCCGGGAAGCAGAAGTCCTGCGCTTCTTTGTTCTTGAGGTATTCCTCGTCCTCCCACGACAGCGCCCCGCCGCCCGCCACCCGCCTGGCCAGGTCCAGGAGGCGGGTCAGGTCGGCGTTGTGCTCGGTAAACCGCGTCTCCGCGTAGTTGCGGGCGGACCACGTGGTGATGAGGAACTGCCAGTCCGAGGCTTCAACCAGGAGCAGGGCCCGCCCCATCTGCTCGACGATCCGGCGCAGCAGGGGGGTGCGCTGCCATCCGCCGGCGGCGACGAAGGTCCAGAAGTCGTCCTCGGCCTGGTAGATCATCTCCCACGTCCATTCGGTGTCCTTGTTCATCCAGACGCGGTGGTCTCCTCCCTCGCCCCAGGATCCCTCGAGGAGCGTGATCGACTCTCGCGGAGGATGCGCGTCGAGATACCGCCCGGCGGTGATCGGGGCGACCCCCTCCGGTGCGAGGCGCGCAAAGACCTGGGCCAGCCACCGCGGGCCTTCGTACCACCAGTGGCCGAAGAGTTCGGTGTCGAACGGGCTGCACAGCACTCCGGGCGTTCCGTTCTCCTTGGCGGTCCGGCTCAAGATCGCCCGGACCATTCCCGCATAGTGCTCCGCGTGCGCCCGGGTGCGCTCTTGGGCCCGCTCGGGGATGTAGACCTGCTTGTCGGCCAGGTCGCTCTTCGGGTGGGTGACCCGCCAGAAGCGCAGGCCGCCGGGGAAATGGGTCTTATGGAAGTCCAGGTACCATTCGTCGCCCGGGTAGCCGCCGTCCCGGCTCCAGACCTGCAGCGTCGTGTCGGGGTCGCGCACGAACGCGGCCGCCTGGCCGGCGCCGCCCCGAGACGCGACCTGGTAGGTGGTGTAGGGCGACCGCTCCCCGCGCCGGTAGTAGTTGTGCGGCTCGGGGCCCAGGATGGTGCGGAGGCTGGGGAAATAATCGCGGTACGCGGAGATGCCCCGGCCGCCGCGGACAAGGTGGGTGTCCGTGAAGAAGTAGTCGAGGTCGTGCTCGGCGAGGACTTCCTCCACCCCGCGGCGGCGATAGCGGACCTTTCCGCTCTTCGGGCCCACGGGCGGCGTCCACTCGTACCGGGGGCGGTAGGCGCATTCGGGGAGCCAGATCCCGCGGGGAGGCCGTCCGAAGTGGCGGGCATGGGTCGCGACCGCCACCCGCACCTGCAGGTCCAGGCTTTCGTCCCGGCTCAGGAGCGGAAGGTACCCGTGGGTGGCCGCGCAGGTGATCAATTCGATGGCCTCGCGGTCGGCCAATGTGCGGAAGGCGCCGAGGAGGTTGCCGTCCAGCGACTCGAACTGGGCCCGGGCGTCCTCGTAGAACTTCTGCCAGTAGTCGCACAGGGCGATCATCTGCTCCTCGTGCGTGTCCGCGAAGTGCCGGCGGTTCTCCCGGCACGCCTCCAGGCGCTGCTGGAGAAAGGCCTGGACCTCTTCCTGAAACCCGGCGTTGGCCATCTGCTCGCAGAGAATCGGCGAAAGGTTGATCGTGACCGTCGGGGTGATGTCTTCGTCGTCCGCGAGGCGCGTCAACGTCCGGAGGAGCGGAAGGTAGCACTCCACCGTGGCCTCGGAGAGCCAATCGCTGCCGAACGGCCACCGGCCGTGGTTCAGCACGAAGGGGAGATGGGTGTGCAGCGTGACGATCAAGTGGCCGACAGGCTGGGTCACGGTCCTATTGTACCTTAACGCGATGCGGTCACGCGGACGGCGGGAACGGCGACCCGAGCGGCGGGCCCGGCATGACACCGCGGCGCGCCAGGGCCTCGAGGATGTTGCGCCGGAGCTCGGCCGCGGCGTCGTTCTCGCGCCCGGGGGCGACGAGGACCGAGCACTGCAGCACGATGGCGCCGTCGCGCAGGTCGGCGATGCCGTCGACCTTGGGCTCGGCCGGGCCGTCGCCGGCATGGGCGGCGGCCCATGTCTGCGCCGCCTCTCGGAGCCCGTCGAGCGCCGCGCTCACGTTCGCCCCGTAGGGGATCGGGATCTGCACGATCGCCCGGGCGTAGTCCCGGCTGAGATTGCCGATCCACATGATGGAGCCGTGCGGGACCGTCAGGAGCTCCCCCGAGAACTTGCGGATGCGGAGGGCTCTCAGCGCGATCCGTTCGACGGTGCCGAGGTCGGTGGTGCCGATGTTGCCGACGACCCGGACGACATCTCCGGCCTGGATGGTTCCCTCGGCGATGAGAAAAACGCCTGCCAGGAGGTCCCGGATGAGGTACTGCGCGCCGAACCCGAGCGTCAGGCCGAGCACGGTGGCGCTCGCGAGCACGGGCGTGACGTTGACGTGCACGGCGTCGAGCATCAGGATGAGCGCCGTGAAGATGATGGCGTATCGGAGGAGCCCCTCGATGATGGGCGTCATCCGGCCGGCCGGCTCCGCGGCGCGCCAGGCCGTCGTGTGGCGAAGGAGGGCATGCGAAATGCGGAGCGCCACCCAGCCCGCGAGCGCGATGATCGCGAGCCACATCAGCGTCTCGATGCCGCGCGCGATCAGCTGCGGATCGGTGACGTCCCGGGCGACCCGTCGAAGGGGGTCGAGCGGGTCCACGTCAGCGAGCCCCCAGGGTCGGCGGAACGCCGTGGTCAGCGGGCTCCGGTCGCCGCCCGCCCGGCGGCTCCGACCAGCGCCCGCCGGCGCCGGTACTCGGGGACGGTCATGATCGGCGGTCGCTCGCGCTCGCGGACCTCCCGACGCTCGAGGGAGAGGGCGCCGCCGGGGCTGACCAGGTTGATGGCCGTGTGCATCCACGCACCGAGGGGCGCGCGGATCCGCTCGCCCACGCGGGTCATCACCACCTGGGCGATCGCGAACGCCATGACGGACAGCGGGGTGAGGTCCCGGTTGCGGTGCAGGCGCGAGCCCAGATTCACCTGTCCGATCTGATCGAGCCCGAAGCGCCTGAGCACGTCGATGAGGAGGCCGATCTCGACTCCGTACCCGGTGAAAAACGGCAGCCGCTCGAGGATCTCCCGCCGCCCGGCGTACTCGCCCGCCAGGGGCTGGATCACGCCGGCGAGTTCGGGGAAAAAGAGGTTGAGCAGCGGCCGCGCGGTGAGTTCGGTCACCCGCCCGCCCCCCGACTCGGCCCGGCGGCCGCCCAGCTGGATGGGGCGCCGGTAGAACCCCTTGACGTAGCCGATCCGGGGCTCGCGCAGCAGCGGTCCGATGAGGCCGTAGACGAACTTGGGGTGGATGTTCCGGATGTCGGTGTCCACCCACGCGACGAGGTCGCCGCGGAGGATGTGCAGGCTCTTCCAGAGGGATTCGCCTTTTCCGCTGTAGGTGCCCTCGCCGGGAAGGATCTCGGCATGGTGGTAGGTGGGGACGCCGAGCCGGCGCGCGACCTCGGCCGTGCCGTCCACCGATCCGCTGTCGATCACCACGATCTCGTCGAGGAACGGCACCTCGTCAATCAGCGCCCGCCGGAGGATCTGGATCTCGCGGCCGATCGTCGGCTGCTCGTTGAGCGCGGGCAGGCCGAGGCTGATCGTGACGCCCCGGGCCCGTTTGAGCGCCAGCAGCGCGTCCAGATCGCCGAACTCTTCGGCGTCGAAGGTGTGGCCGGCGAACCACGCATCGGAGGCGGCCGCCGGCCAGTTCCGCGCGGCGCCCGGTCCCCCCCGCGCCGGATGCGGAGGGCCGGATGACGGGACGGTCATGGGGCCGCCACGCCGACGAGCCGGGTGAGTAGGGGGACGATGCGCTCGCGCATGATACCCTCCCAGGTGTACGAGGCGAGAACTCGCCGTCGGAGGCGGTACCCCCTCTCTTCCATTAACGTATGGATCAGCCTGAGCGCTACCACGGCCGGCGGGTCGGCGAGGTCAAACGTGTGGATCGCATCGCCGCCGACCTCTCGCAGCGGGGGGAGGTCGCTCGTCCATGCCGGGAGTCGGGCGAGCGCCGCCTCGAGCAGCGGAAGCCCGAATCCCTCCCGGCGGCTCGGGAGGATGAGCGCGTCCGCCAGCAGGTAGAGGTCCGCCATGGTTCGGTCGGAGAGCCGCAGGCGACGGCCCCGCGGCCCGGGCAGGTCCGCGCAGAACACCACCTGGTCGTCCAGACCGAGGCGGTGGCGCAGTCCCCGGAGCTCATCGAGGTACTCGCGGTTCCCGGGGGTGTGGGCGCCCGGGGGGCCGGTGATCAGCAGCCGGACGGCGAGCTCCCGCCGGACCAGTTCGGCGACCACATGGAGCGCATACTCGATCTGCTTTCGGCGGGTGATCCGGACCGGAAGGAGCAGGACGACCTGCTGCTCCCAGAGCCGCAGCGCCGCCGCCAGCCACCGGCCGGTGGGGGTCAGGCGGAGGAACGCCGCGGGATCCACGCCGTTGGGGACGACGCCGAGAAGCGCTGCGAGCTCCCTCCGGCCGTCGGTGGACACCGCCACATACGTGACGCCGGGGATGGCCGTGCGGAGCAGGCTCCAGGGGGCGCCCGGATGGAGGTGCGGTCGGTCCTGCGGGTTCGTCCACGCGAGATCGTGGCACCATGCCACGAAGCGCGTGGAGCCCTGGAGGGCGAGCTGGTGGAGGGCGGCGGTCAGCGCGAGGTTCTTGTGCAGCACGAGCGCGTTGTGCACGATGCAGATATCCGCGCCCGCGAGCGGCCGGCGGAGGTCCTCTCGAATCTGCGCCACCAGGCCGTGGAATGCGGGCGTGACGCGCCCCGCCTCGAGTTCGCGGGTCACGGCGAGCACGCGGCGGTTCCGGGAGTCGACGCAGGGGAGGCGGTGGAGGCGCACCCCCGGCCCCACCGGACCGCCCCGCCCGGTCACGACATGCGCCTCGAATCCTTCCCCGGCGAGCAGGCGCGCGTGCCGGGCCAGGACGCGCTCCACGCCGCCCACGACGGGCGGGGTCGTGTAGTGGACGAGCAGCACGCGCGGCATCAGCCCGGGGCCTCCGGTCTGGCCCGCGTCTTCCGGCGCGCGGCCCGCCAGCGGGTCAGGTGGCGGATATACCCGGCGACGGCCTCGGCGTCCTCCGGAGGCAGGGTGCCGATTCGCCAGTTGATCTCGCGGACGAGCTCACCTCCGGTCATCTCCGGAAGCGGCCGTGCGGCCCCTGGGGAGGATGCGGACTCCTGGTGCATGCGCGGCCGGCGCAGACGCTCCATCATCTCGAGCACCTGAATCTTGGTGCGGCGGGGCAGCACGTACGCGGTGACCTTGATGAACTCGCGGTTGGTAAGCAGGGCTCGGATATCGATCGCCGCCCGCCGGGGCCGCGCGGTCCGCGGCCGCTCGCCGTCGCCTGTCCGGCGCCCCCCGCCTTTCGTCCCATCTTCGTTGGGCCGCACGGGTCACGCCCCCACCTGGCTGGTTTGATTCGCGGCATGGCGACCGTCCGCTGGCCGAGCGGTTTCGGGCGCTCAGGGTGGTTCGGGTTGCTCGCGGAGTCTCCCTGCGCATGAGGACCCAAGGATTCGGCGTGCGCCGGCCGCTCTGGGGGAGATCATCACGCTGCGGCGAATGCCTCCTGCATGTCCGTGCTCGACGATCAGGTGAAGCTCGCGGCGGCCGACCCTGCGGGGATGCTCGAGACCGCGCTCGGCTTCGCCCGGCAGATCCGCGACGGCTGGAGGCTGGGTGGCGCCGCGCGCCTGCCTTCGCTTCCACGGCGGCCCGAGCACCTCGTCGTCTGCGGGATGGGCGGGTCGGCGATCGGCGGAGACCTCCTCGCCGGATACCTCGCGCCGACCTGTTCGATCCCGATCACCGTGGTGCGGGGGTACGAGGTCCCGGCGTTTGTGGGGCCGCGCTCCCTCGTCATCGCGGTGAGCTATTCCGGCTCGACCGAAGAGACCCTGGCGGCGGTCGCCCAGGCAGAGCGCGCCGGGTCCGCGCTCTTTGCCATCACGTCGGGGGGGCAATTGGCGGAAACAGCCCGGCGGTCCGGCGTCGTCGTGCCGGGCGGTCTGGCCCCCCGCGCCGCGCTCGGGTATCTGCTGATGCCGGCGCTCGCGGCGCTGGAGCACTGGGGTCTCACCGAGCCGCATGGACGCGAGGTCGAGGAAGCGGCCGGTGTGCTCGAGGAGGTCGCCGCGGAGGCCGGTCCCCGGATCGGCACCTCGCGCAACCCGGCGAAGCGCCTCGCCGAGCTGCTGCTGGGGAAGATCCCGGCCGTCTATGCGTCATCGCCCTGGCTCGAGGCGGCGGCGCGGCGGTGGAAGTGCCAGTTCAACGAGAACAGCAAGACGCTCGCGGCGTGGGGCGCCTTCCCCGAGCTGAACCACAACGAGACCGTCGGGTGGGGCGCGCCGCCGGAGATTGCGGGCCTCGTCGCCGTGATGGTGCTGCTGGACGGCACCGAGCCGGCGCGAACCCTCCGCCGCGTCCAACTGACCTCCGATCTTGCCTTCCACCCCGCCTCCGGCGTGCACCAGGTCCGCGCCCGCGGCGCGGGGCGGCTGGCCCGGCTGCTCTCCCTGGTTTTGATGGGCGATCTCGTGAGCATCTACCTGGCCTCTCTCCGTGGGGTCGACCCGACGCCGGTCGAGATCATCGACGCGATCAAGCAGCGATTGCGCGCCTGAGCCGCCGCCGTCTCGTCCCGCCGAAAAAGGGGCATAGCATTCCCGTGAGAGCACGCACGCGGGAGTGAGGCTGCTGAAAGAACCGCCAATCGAGCAGAGGATGAGCCAGATGACCGCGGGGTCGCCCAACGCGGCCGCGGGGCCGGCGTACGCGGATCCCTCCACGGGCGAATCGGGGAAAGCGCTGGCGTTCCTGGCCCGGCTGGCGCGCGATTTTACCGCGGTGCTCAGCCTCTCCGATCTTCTCGAGCACATGCTGCGGGGGCTCCGCGAGGAGACGGGGTTCGACTCCTGCGCGGTCTCGCTGCTGGACACGCGCGACCCGGAGAAGCTGGCCGTCCGGGCCACGTCGGGGCTGCGGGGCAGGCTGCGGGGCAAAGTCTACCGGCGCGGCGAAGGGCTGCTCTGGGCGGTCATGGACACCGTCACCCCGATGAGCGTTCCGGATATGCACACGGATCCGCGCACCCACCGGCCGGATCCTCAGCTGCGGGCGGCGATCTACGCGCCGCTGATGGTGCACCGGCGGCCGATCGGCGTGCTGAGCGCCTACCGGGCGACGCCCGGGGCGTTCACCGAGGCCGACCTCGACCTGCTCACCGTCGTCGCGCGGTACCTGGCCGGCGCCATCGAGGTGGCGCGGCTGCACGAGCAGCTGAAGGAGCTGGCGGCCACCGACTCCCTGACCGGGCTCGCCAACCGGCGCGGCTTCCTCGACCGTCTGCAGATGGAGATGGACCGGGGCCGGCGCGCGGGCACGGAGTTGTGCGTGGCCCTGCTCGATCTGAACCAGTTCAAGCGCGTCAACGATGCCCACGGCCACGCGGCGGGCGATGACGTGCTCTTGTCCGTGGCCGAGACCCTCAGCGAGGCCATTCGCGAGACGGACGTGGCGGGACGTTTCGGGGGGGACGAGTTCATCCTGCTCTTCCCCGACACGACGGCGGCGGAGGCGGAGGAAGTCCTCGACTATCTCCGGGACCTGGAGATCGCGGTCCCAGCCCGGGAGGGGCTCCGGGCGCGCATCAGTTTTTCCTGGGGGATCGCCTCGTGGCCGGGGGACGGCGTCGACGTGGAGCGCCTGCTGCAGGTCGCCGACCGCCGGCTCTATGCCATGAAAGCGGCGGCGGGGGGACAGACCGTCAGGCTCCCCGGGACGGTCCGGTTCCCGGGCGCGGGCAGGACGCCGGGCGACTGATCCGCAGCGGTGCAGGAGGGGAGGCCCGCCGCCGCGTCGTAGACCACCCCCGGGGTGGCGGCAACTCGCTGGGCGCGGGCGACCGTGCAGAGACTGGGCCGCCGCCGGGGGGCGCACGATGGCCAAGGTGTTGCTCGAACAAGTCAGCAAGCAGTTCGGCACTGTCGTCGCGGTCAACAGCGTCACGCTCGAAATCCCGGACAAGCAGTTCACCGTACTGGTCGGACCCTCGGGATGCGGCAAGACCACCTGCCTCCGCCTGGTCGCAGGGCTGGAGGAGGCGAGCGCGGGCAACATCTACATCGGCGAGCGCCTCGTGAACGATGTGGCGCCCAAGGACCGGGACATCGCGATGGTCTTCCAGAACTACGCGCTGTACCCGCACATGTCCGTCTACGACAACATGGCGTTCGGCCTGCGCCTCCGGAAATACCCCCGGGCGGAGATCGACCGCCGGGTCAAGGAGGCCGCCGAGATGCTCGGAATCCAGGAGCTGCTGGCCCGCAAGCCCAAGCAGCTCTCCGGCGGACAGCGGCAGCGGGTCGCGCTGGGGCGCGCCATCGTGCGGGAGCCCCAGGTGTTCCTGATGGACGAGCCCCTGAGCAACCTGGACGCGAAGCTGCGGGTGCAGACGCGCGCCGAGATCAAGAAACTGCACGCCCGGCTGCAGACCACGACCATTTACGTGACCCACGATCAGGTCGAGGCGATGACGATGGGCGACCGGATCGTGGTGATGAAGGACGGGCTGGTCCAGCAGGTCGACAGCCCGCTCAACCTCTATGAGAAGCCCGCCAACCTGTTCGTGGCAGGGTTCATCGGCTCGCCGGCGATGAACTTCCTGGAGGCCAAGCTCGCGCGACAGGACAGCAAGATGTTCGTCGACGGGGGCGTATTCCGCGCCGAGATCCCGCAGGCCTACATTCCGAAACTGTCAGCCTGGGCGGGCCGGCCGGTCATCTTCGGGATCCGCCCCGAGGACATCCACGACCGGGCGAGCACAGTATCGTTGCCCGGGTCGACGCCCGGAGCCAGGCCCGGATGGGGCAGTCGACCGAGGTGGTCATCGACATGCACAAGATGCACATCTTCAACGCGGATACGCACGAGGCGATTCTATAGGGCCTAGCGGGGTGCTAGGGGTCAGGGTTGCAAATCCCTGCTAATCTCACCCCCCACATTCGCTCCAAGGCCTCGACCGCGTGGGCGAGGAACCGTGGCCTGGGTGTGACGCAGTGGAATCGGAGACGGGGGATGCCTGCTTCCTTGGCGATTACGTCCAGCTCGCCCTGGATAATCGCCGCGTGGAGCGGTCCCCCGTTATGGGCCTTGAACAGTAAGCCCCCTTGGCCGGCCAACTGAGAGGCAATCGCCCACGTCATAGCCATCATCAAGAAGTTCCCCGACTGCGACAACAAGAGCGCGGATATGGGTCGTGAGGTTCTGATGGAGAAGGGCCTGTATTCTTGGCCTTCTCCGGGGTCTATAGGTTTGTCGTCCCGGGCACTCTACAGACGGTCACATCAAGCGACGAGGGGATGAATGTGGGGACCCTGGCCCGCACCTGGGTCTTGATGCAGGAGAGTGTCGCGATCCTGCTTGCCGATAAGGAAATCCTTCTGTTCCCTTTGCTGAGCGCGCTCATGCTGGTTGTGGTCGACGGCCCGATATTGCTCCCGCTGAGGAGCCACGTCGGCGGGCCCCCGACGCCGCAAGAGATGTACCGCATGCTCATCCTGCTCTATCCGGGGAGCTACTTTGTGATCATCTTCTTCAATAGTGCGCTGATGGCGTGCGCGAATATCCGCCTCTCCGGCGGTGACCCCACATTAGGCGACGGCTTTCGATTTGCCTGGGAGAATGTGGAGCGGATTCTCCTCTGGGCACTCATCGCTGCGACGGTCGGCATACTCCTGCGGATGCTTGAACAGAGTCGAGTCCTGCGATGGGTGGTGGGTCGGGTGCTGGAGCTGGGGTGGTCACTGGCGACGTTCTTCATCATTCCGGTGATCATCTTTGAGGACCTCGACGTCCTGGACTCATTCAAACGGTCGGCTGATCTTTTCAGACGTCGGTGGGGAGAAGAAGTCACGAGTAACTTCAGTTTCAGCGTTTTGTTTGGTCTGCTCGCCATCCCTGGGGTGATGCTCATCTGTGTGAGCCGGTTCTCGTCGGTGGTTGGCGTGGTCGCGGCTGCGCTCTATCTCGCCCTCCTCTATATCGTGTCGACGGCCCTCCAGGGAATCTTCGTGGTGGCGCTCTATCGCTGCTCGACCGACCGGAGTGAAGGGTTCAATCCTCGCCTCATACAGGGCGCGTTTTCTACGCGTCCCGGCCTCGACTCCGGCCGATAAGACCACCGCGCAGTAGGAGCCCCTCCCGAGAAGATGCACGTGTTCAACGCGGACACACACGAGGCGATTCTCTAGCCCCCGACGTGGCCGGGAGGTAGAGACGAGTGACCGGGCTCTGGGGAGCTGCCCCCGGAGCTCGCCCCCTTAAGACCTCGCCGGGTACCAGAAGGCGTGATGAGCTACGGGCTCTTCGGCGGGGGCGCAAACGAGCGCCCCGCGTAGTCCAGGAACGGCTGAAGCAGCCGGGTGAACTCCATCGGGAAGACGAACTTCGTCGCCGGGCTGGCGCCGAGCGCCTTCAGGGCCTCCAGGTACTGGAGGCTCATCGTGTTGGTATCGACGGTCTTGGCGATGGTGAAGATCTTGTCCAGCGCGAGCGAAAACCCCTCGGCCCGGAGAATCGCCGCCTGACGGTCGCCTTCGGCCTTGAGGATCGCCGCCTGCTTTTCGCCCTCGGCGATGGTGATCGCGGCCTGCTTCT
>WNGI01000028.1_pt1 | contig 91198 bp, 92 predicted proteins | sample 5400621 | NCBI WGS metagenome assembly WNGI01 (sample SAMN13153374, study PRJNA577476) | soil metagenome | isolation source: 20 cm soil or saprolite under Garry oak tree replicate 1 | place: USA:California | collected 2016-06-15 | reverse complement strand
TCACCGGCCCAGTTAGTGGGCCGAGGTGGAGTCAACAGATGAGAAGAGTGCTCGAGATCATCACGGTCATCGCGCTTCTCGATCTTGGCGGCAGCGTCGCGTTTGCCGACGACCCCACGATCTCTGTGCGACCGGACGTGCGGCCCGATCCACAAGGCTCGACGGCCGGCGGGTCCGCATCAGTCGATGGTGGGACCGTCGGACCTGCCACCGTCGCATCGAGCGAGCCCGTCACAGCCTCGAGCTCGACGAGCGGTACCCCAAGCGGAACCGCCGCCGGGTCGACCTCCGCGAGCGGCCCGGGCACCACGGCGAGCGCACCAGCGAACGTGTCTCCAGCGCAGCCAAGCACCACAGCGCCTGACCTGGCGGTACCGTCGGCCACGACGAGCGGTCCCGCAGCGAGCGCCGACGCAAGCCAGAGCAGCGTTTCGACGTCGGACTCTCGGATTAGAGCGCGAATGCGGGCCATTGCGACAGGCGCCTTCGCTGGATCGGCAAGTGGCCTCGGATCATTCGAAGACCCGACCTTCGCATCGACGTGTAGCACCGCGGACGCGTCGCCCGGCGTGCCTACGGACGCGAGTGTCGGGACGATGTGCGGCAGCGGACCGTCGACCGCATCGGAGGACTTCTCCGTCGGCGGCACGGGCGGCAGCAGAGCTGCCGGGACTCCTTCAGGATCCGCGTGCCTCCTCGCAGGTACCTCCGCTGGAGTACCCGCGACCGGCCAGATCAGCGCTGCCTGCGGCGACCAGAGCAGCGCGACACCATCAACGTTCGCCGCACCATCAGGTGCAAACGCGAGCGGAACGAGCCCCGGCGCCTCATCGTGCCTTTCTGGTTCAGCGATCGTCGGCACGAACCCCGGAGCAACCCTGACCTCTCCCTGCGCTGGTACTCCCGGCGCGGCCAGTAGTGCCGGGTCGCCTGACCGCGAGACCGCGGCCGCGAATGGCGCCGCGAACGGCGCCGCGCGCGGCGACGCCAACACGAACGCGAAGGTGAACACCGATGCGACGCCCGAAGGCCTCGGTGTGTTGTCCCTCCCATCCACCGCCACAGAAACGACATCGGTCGGATTCCTCGGCGCGGGTCTCATCGCCGCGGGTCTGGTGCTCCTGCGCAAGAGGCGCCGGACCTAAACCCGGTCAACGTCCCCCTGCGTGAGAGGGAGCCTTGGGCAAGGCTCCCTCTCGTCTTGTGCGCCCTTAGATCTGGGGCGCTGCGGTGAAGCGGTACCCGATGCCGAGGATGGTTTCGATGTATCGAGGTTCGTGCGCGTCGTCGCGTTCGGAGCAACAGCTGTCTTCTGCTGCCGAGCCGGCGCGATTCTGAGATAGCTGGACCGTGAAGGACCAAGTCCGGCCATGCTCGCTTCGCGGCTTACGCAAGGCATAACCGTTTCGTAATCCCCGGAAACTGGTCGATTCACGCGGATGCCGCCGATTCGAAGGCTAGACGGGCCGAGTTGCCTTCGTCATCGGAGCCGGAGACGAGTCCTCAGGCGTCAACGCCCCCGCTCTCGTAAATACGCACGCCGAGGTCGCGGCTCAAGGGCAGTGGCCACTCGGATGCGCGCGCGACCGCTTGCGGATCGTCGTAGCTACCGAGGAGGATGAGAAGACCCGCATGCGTCCCGACCGGCGCTCCGATCCAGACCAGCCCTACCGGGCGGTTCGATGTTCCCTCTGTGGCGGACGCTCGGCTTAGCTTCACCGGAGACGCGACGCCGGTGTTGATCCCGGATTCGGTGACCGCGAGCCTGAACGATGAAGGCGGATGCTGCGAGCGCTCGGTGATCCTCGGCCCGTAGTGTTTCGGCGCAGCCCAGCTCGAGACCAATGGGTCGAGGGCGGCGTGTTGCGCGGCGTCACTTTCGGTCGACTCTCCCGCGTGCAACGCCCTGAGCGTCGCGACGTCACGCCGGTCGTCGATGCTCGTCAACAGAGGTATCGCGGGTTCGATCCCACGTGTCGAGGCAGCCACGATTTGGGCAGCCGCGCCCTCCACATCTGCGAAGCGCAGGCGGAACTCTTCCAGCACGAGCACCCGGATGGGGTCGGCGGCCGCCACGTCCACGGGTCCCATACCCGCGAGTCTGGATGTATCGCGGTGGCGTGCCATTACGGAACCGTCATGAAACGCCGACATGCCGAGACTACCGAGAAGCCACAGGTGCTGGTCCATAAGCGGCGTCGCGCCCTGTGGTGTGGGGCCGCTCGTGGTCGCCTAGGCTGCGAGCGCGCGGGGCGGTATCGGTTCGCGTCCGCTGGGAGCACAAGGGAGAGAGCGAGGGCCGAAAGATGTCCTTTGAACGCGTCGGCGGCGGTACCGGACTCGGCGTTGAGCCGGCACCGGCTCCACGCTCAAGCGACGCTACGACGGCCGCGGAGGCATCGCCGTCGATGCGCCTTCAGATCTTGTCGACGGAACACTGGAGCCTGCTCGCGTCGCGTTCACTCGCCTGGAACGAGTCGTTCAGCCGCGCGGGGATGTTCCTCACAACATTGACGGGTGCGATCGTGGCCCTGGCACTGGTGGCGCAGGCCTCGGCGTTCGGCGAGGGGTTCACGCTCTTCGCTCTGGTCATCCTGCCGATCGTGCTATTCATCGGCCTAGCGACGTCCATCCGCCTTCGCGCGTCGAACTATCACGAGGCGCTGTGCGTCATCGGCATGAACCGCATCCGGGCCGCGTATTTGGAGCTCGCGCCCGACCTCGAGCGGTACTTCGTGATGAGCGCCCACGACGATCTGCGGGGCATCGGTATCACGATGGGCGTGCAGCCCGGCGGCGGCAGGCTGTTTTGGGTCGCGCAAATGGTCGCGGGCACCCCGACGGTGGTCACGATCCTGAACTCGGTCCTCGCCGGTGTCATCGCGTCGGTCGCCGCAGTACGCGTCGGATTCGGCACGTCGGCGACCCTCGGGGTCGGCGTTCTGGGGTTTGCCGTTGCGATGGTGCTGCAGGAGTGGTACGCGCAAAAGGCCATCGCGAAGGCTCAGTTCGGACAGCATCCACTCTTCCCGTCCCCGGAAGACTAAGAAGCAGGAGGCGTTCATGAGGGTCCACGACTGCAACTGGAAGATGCTCGAGGAATACCTCGGTCACGACGACCGCATCGTGCTGCCGATCGGGTCCACGGAACAGCACGGCTATCTCTCAGTGGGGACCGATGCGATCCTCGCCGAACGCGTCGCCGTGGAGGCCGCCGAGCCGCTGGGTGTTCCGGTCCTGCCGGCCCTGCCGTTCGGGATCACCCCCTACTTCGCGGCATTTCCTGGCAGCCCATCGCTGCGTACGACCACGTACATCGCCGTGATTCGCGATCTGCTCGATTCGCTCTTCGGTCAGGGCTTCCGCCGGATCGCCGTGATCAACGGCCACGGCGGCAACACGCCGGCATCGGGTGTCCTGCGCGAATGGTTGGCGGAGCCTCGAAAGGCACGTGTGCAAGTGCTCTTCCACGATTGGTGGAACGCTCCGCGTGTCTGGGCGGTCGTGCAGCGCTACGAGAAAGAGTCCTCCCACGGCTCCTGGATGGAGAACTTCCCCTGGACTCGCCTTCCCGGCGTCGTCATGCCGAGTGGCGTCAAACCGCCGATCCCCCAGAGCAGCATCCGGCAAGCGCCACCCGACGAGCTGCGCCGGCTGACGGTCGACGGCGTCTTCGGCGGGTCGTATCAGCGACCGGAGGCGGAGATCCTCGAGGTCTGGCGGACCGGCGTGGCGGAGGTTCGGGATCTGATCCAGACCGGATGGTCGAGTGGTGCCTGAGCTCAGCGGCAAGGTGGCGCTGGTCACCGGCACGGCTCACGGGATCGGCACCGCGATCGCCGATGGCCTGGAGCAGGACGGCGCGACGGTCCATCGCGTCGACCGGGACACCGCTGACCTCGCGGATCCGCGTCAGGTCGCGCGGCTGATCGAACGCATCGGCTCGATCGACATTCTCGTCAACAACGCAGGCGGCGTCGGCGGACAGGTCGGGCGACCGCTCGACGAGATCAGCGATGAAGATTGGCGAGCCATCGTCGACGCGAACCTCACGAGCACGTTCCTCTGCACCCGCGCCGTCATCCCCGCGATGAAGGCGGCCCGCACTGGGCGGATCGTGAACATCTCGTCAGGCGCGGGACGCAGCGTGAGCCTGACCGGCATTCAGGCGTACGCAAGCGCGAAGGCCGGACAGATCGGCTTCACCCGGCAGATGGCCCACGAGCTCGGGCCCTTTGGCATAACTGTGAACTGCATCGCCCCGGGTTTCGTCCGGTCCAATCCGACGACGGAAGTGCAGTGGCAGAGCTACGGCGAAGAAGGCCAGCGGCGCCTCATCGAAGGGATCGCGCTGCGTCGCCTCGGACGTCCCGAGGACATCGCGAACGGCGTGCGCTTCTTTGTCTCGTCGAGGGCCTCGTGGATCACCGGACAGGTGCTTTCGATCGACGGCGGCCGTTCACTCTTCTGACGGGTCAGCGGTAGCTCTCCCAGAACCGCGCCCACGCCTCGAGGCCCTCGTGGAGGCGGTGCACGCGGAAGAATTCGTTCGGCGAGTGGAAGTCCTCGTCCGTGGTCGAGAACGAGAAGAACACGGTGTCGATCCCCAGCAGCCGTTTGAACAAAGCGCTCACGGGCAGCGTCGAACCCATGCGCACGCTCACCGGCGCTTTGTCATAGACCTTCTCCAGCACCAGCCGCGCGGTCCGGAGGCCTGGGTGGTCGGCCGGGATGCGATATGGCAGCGCGTCATGCCGCTCGCCACCGATTGAAAGCGTGACCCCCGCCCGTAGGTGCGTTTCGAGGTGCCGCACCAGGAGTGCGCGGATCGTGTCCGGATGTTGATCGGGCACGAGACGGCAGCTGAGCTTCGCCTGCGCTTCGTTCGGCGTGACGGTCTGGCTCCCCGCTCCCTGGTACCCGCCCCACATGCCGTTCACTTCCAGCGTCGGACGCAGCCACTGACGCTCGAGCGTGCTGTAGCCGCGCTCGCCCACAGGCGCGGGCGCGCCCACCTCCGCGAGAAATCGTGCCTCGTCGAACGGCAGCGCCGCGATCGCGCGCCGCTCCTCATCCGTCGGCGACACAACGTCGTCATAGAAGCCGGCGATCGCGACGCGCCCGTCCGACGAGTGCAGGCTAGCGATCAGTTCGGCCAGCGCGTGCAGCGCGTTCGGGACTGAACCGCCGTAGCGGCCCGAGTGTAAATTCTTGCTCGCGCCGCGGAGGCTGAATTCCAGAGCGCACACGCCGCGATTGCCGACGGTGATCGAGGGCTCGTCGGCGCGCCACATCGCGCCGTCGGCCGAAAGCACGCAATCCGCCTGAAGCAACTGCGCATTCGCGGCGATCACCGGCTCCAGGTTCCGACTGCCGATCTCCTCTTCGCCCTCGAAGATGAACTTCACGTTGAGCGGCAGCCCGCCGCGCGTCGCAAAGAACGACTGCGCGACCTTGATCGGAATGAGCATCGGTCCCTTGTTGTCGGACGCGCCGCGCGCGTAGAGGCGGCCGTCGCGCAGCTCTGGCTCGAAGGGCTCGCTCTGCCACCTCTCGAGGGGATCGGGCGGCTGCACGTCGTAGTGGCCGTACACAAGCAGGGTCGGCGCGCCCGGTGCGCCCAGCCATTCGCCGTACACCACCGGATGGCCGCCGGTCGGGAGGTCGCGCACAGCGATGGGCCCGGCTTGCCGGAGCTGCGCGGCCACCCAAGCTGCGGCGCGCGCGATGTCGTCCCGATGCGTCGGATCGGTGCTGACGCTCGGGATGCGTGCGAACTCGATCAGCTCACGAAGGGTCCTGTCGTGATGGGCGGCGAGGTATTCGAGCGGCGTCACCTGGGCAACGCGGCTTTGAGCAGATCCAGCGTCTCGTGGCTCTGTGGGCGTCGGCCACCCTCGACCTCGTGCATCAGCTCGATCAGTCGCGCGGTGAGCGGCGTCGCCACGCCGGCTTCAGCGCCGAGCGTGATGATCGGGCCGAGCTGCGCGTCCGTCTCGGTGCGGCGCTTGCGCACGGCGATGTCGCGCCAGATGCCGCTGTGGGTCTTGGCCGACTTCCGGTTGAAGGCCACCATCTCGTCGAGCGAGCGCTCGGACATCGCGCGGTCCGCGTCCGGCGCGAAGGCACGCGGGTCGAAGCCGTTGAACCCCTCTGGCGTAATGCCGCGCGCTTGGGCCACGCGCATCACCTCGCGCGCGAGCTCGACGTATACGTCGCGGTAGCGCGGATCGGCCAGCGCGTCCGCGATGGAGTCGTTGGTCAGCGCGGTCGCGAATAGCTGCGCGCCGTACGCCAGCTTGCCCCAGAGATAGCCCCAGATGTTCGCGGTCACGATGGCCCGGTCGTCGAAGTCCGTGAACGCGCGATGCAATTCCTTGACCCGAGGCGTCACGCGCCCATCGATCTCGCCCAGGACGACCGCGCCGCGCCCGGCGTACTGGATCACGCCCGGCTCGAGATAGTCCGCGCCGAAGTTGACGAAGCAGCCCATCGTGCGCGCGTCGCCGACGATCGCCTTGATGACCAGCTCGTTCAACCCGTTCTGCGCGGAGACCACATAGCCGCGGGCGCTCAAATGCTTCATGAGCGCGCGCGTGGCCGCATCCGTGTCCTGCGCTTTGACCGCGAGCACGACGTGTTCGAACTCGCCTTCGAGCGCATCGGGGGTCAACGCGGGCACCCGTACGCTGAACTCGGCGAGCGGTCCCTCGATCCGCAGTCCCGCCGTGTTCATCGCGGCGACGTGGTCCTGCGCCCGGTCCACGAGCGTGATGTCATGCCCCGCGCGGGCGAGGTGCGCGCCGATCGTGCCGCCGATCGCCCCCGCACCCCAGATCAGGAATTTCATGGTGTCCGCGAGGAGTATTCAGTAAGCGAGTAACCCCCTTAGTCCTCGCAGCGTTGACAACGCGGGAGGTGGCCTTGTGAGCAGGGTCGAGAAGCTCTTCGCGAGCCTCAGGCGTCTCATCGAGGCATCGCCTGGGCCCGAGCCTGGGGACGACCCGCCGTCCCCCGCGGATGTGGTCTCTCCGGCCGCGGCGGAGCCCATCGCTCCGGTTCCAATCGAGATCGCCGCCGAGCCTCCGGCCACGCTCGATGAAGCGGAGTCGCCCCCTCCCGGATCGAGCGCCGAAGTTGCCGATGGGGAGGCGCCGGCTCCGGCTGGGGCTGGACTCGTGCTGCGACTCGAGACCGAGCGTGAGCCGGCTCCGACATTCGAGGTCACACGATCGGGCGCAACCATAGGTCGGGGACCTGAGAACACGATCAGGCTGGAGGACCTCTCGGTCTCGCGCCGCCACGCGCGGATCACGTACCGGCAGGGCGCCTACTGGCTGAGCGATCTCGGGAGCATGGGTGGAACGTGGGTTGATGGGACCAAGCTGAACGCCGCCCGCCGAGTCGTCGCAGGGCAGCTGATCGACATCGGGGTCTGCCGGCTGAGAGTCGCGCTCGCCGACGAGGAGAGCGGCGCTGCCGTCAGCCGCCGCGACGCTCCGCCAGTCCGTCGCCGATCAGGCTGAGCGCGACGCCGACGACCAGGAGCGCGAGGCCAGGCAGCGTCGTCATCCACCAGGCGAGCAGCAGGTACTGACGGCCCTCGGCGATCATCGCGCCCCATTCGGGCGTGGGCGGCTGGGGGCCGAGCCCGAGGAAACTCAACGTCGCGCCGGTGAGGATCGCCAGCACCATGCCCGTGAAGACATAGATCAGCGCCGGCGCGATCACGTTCGGCAGGATGTGGCGCAGCATGATGCGCAACGACGAGCAGCCGATCGTCCGTGCAGCCAGTACGTACTCCAGGTGACGTGTCGCGAGAGTTTCTCCGCGCGTGATGCGCGCATAGGGAATCCAGCCGACCACGCCGACCGCGATGTAGAGGTTGGTCAGCCCCGGCCCGAGGATGCTCATGATCGCGATGACGAGGATGAGGAACGGGAAGGCCATCAAAACGTCGACTATGCGCATGAGGATCGTGTCGAGCGTGCCGCCAAGGTAACCGGTCGCTATGCCGATCAGGCTGCCGAACACGAACGGGAACGACACGGAGAGCAGCCCGATCTGCAGATCGAGCCTCGTGCTGAAAGCGATCCGGCTCCAGATGTCTCGACCGAAGTTGTCCGTACCGAGGATGTGGCCGGGGCTGAAGGGCGGCAGGAACGCCTCCGTGAATCGCTGCTCGATCGGGTCATACGGCGTGAGCAGCGGCGCGGTGATGGCAACGACGATGACCAGGCCGAGCAGCACGAGACCGGTGAGCAGCGTCGGGTCGACGCGGATCTTCCCGAGGCGCGTGGCGCGGCCGAGCTTCGAGAGCGGCACGACCTCCGCCAGGTGTGGGCTGCCGAACGCCTTCTCACTCATAGGTCACCCGCGGATCGAGGAATGAGTACGAAAGGTCGACCATCAGATTGACCACGATCACAAGGACCGCGCTGATCACGGTGATCGCTTGGACGACCGGGTAGTCGCGGGCTGTTATGGACTGGATCAGCAGCTGCCCCGTCCCGGGCAGCGCGAACACCGTCTCGACGACGATCGCCCCGCCCACCAGGAAGCCGAACTGCAGGCCGAAGATGGTGAGCGTCGAGAGCAGCGCGTTGCGCAGCACGTGGCGCAGGAGCACCAGCGACTCGGAGAGCCCCTTGGCGTGCGCGGTGCGTACATAGTCCGAGCGCAGGGTCAGGATGATCTGCCCGCGAAGGTTGCGGATCAGGACGGCCGATAGCTGCAGCGCCAGCGTGAGCGCGGGCAGGAAGAGATACCAGACGTGCTGCACCGCGGTGTCGCCAAACCCCGCCACCGGGAACCAGCGCAGGGTCAGGCCGAGCAGCAGGATCAGCAGGATGCCGAACCAGAAATTTGGCGTGGTCAGCGCGAACAGGAACCCGATCCGGATCAGCTGATCGGGCCAGCGCCCTTTGTTGATCGCTGCAAGGATCCCGAACGTCAGTGTGATGAGAGCGGCAAGACCCATCGCATAGGCCGCGAGTGCGAGTGAGACGGGCACCCGGCGCAGTACGAGGTCGCCGACCGGTTGGCGATAGAGGAGCGACTGCCCCATGTCGCCACGCGCGAATCCGGAGACGAACATCCAGTACTGCTCGAGTACCGGGCGATTCAGGCCAAGCTGCTCGCGGAGCTCCGCGGCTTTCTGATCGGTCGCGCGGTCCCCCAGGATCAGGAACGCCGGGTCGCCGGGCAGGATCCGCACCATGCCGAAGATGACGATGGTGACGCCGAAGAGGACGAAGACCATCAGGAGGAGACGCTTGCGGATGTAGGCGGCGCGGCCCATATCAGTTACCGGTCATCAGATCAGCAGCCGGACGGCTGATGGCCCGACCGCGGGCCATCAGCTATCCGCTTCGGCTACTTGTTGATCTTCACGTCTTCGAACCGGTAGTACGAGAGCCCGTCGATGAAGAAGCCATCCACGTTGCTGCGCCAGCCGGCGGTCGCGCCTAAGTAGGAGATGAAAACCAGCGGCGCGGCATCCAGATAGATCTTCTGGATCTCCGAGTACATCGCTTCGCGCTTCTTCGTATCCTGCTCGAGATCGGCCTTGGTGATCTTGTCGTTCAGGTCGGGGTTGTTGTAGCGCGTCCAGTACGAGAACGGGCTCGCGCCGCCCCGCATGGCGTAGTTCACGATCTCGGTCGGGTCGTTCATGTCGTTCGTCCACGCGGTCGGCGTCGACATGAAGTCGCCGGCGCGATAGTTCGTGCGCACCACGGCCGTATCCAGCGTCTGGATGTCCACCGTCACGCCGAGCTTCGCCCACGCTTCCTTCAGGATGACGGCCGTGTTGGCGAAGTTGGTGTTGCCGGAGCGCACCTGCATGTCCATCTTGAAACCGGACGCGCCGGCCGATTGAGACATCAACGTCTTCGCCTTCTCGAGGTCGTACGGGTAGCCGGGCAGGTTCTTGTCCCAGTAGGTGCCCTGCGGGATGGGCGAGTTCATGTACTTCGCCTGACCGAAGTAGACGCTCTTGATGATCGCGTCCTTATCCGTCGCGTAGTTGAGGGCCTGACGGACCTTCAGATCGTTGAGCGGAGGCTTGGTGACGTTCAGGATGATGAACGCGCTCTGCTGGATAGTGAAGGTCTGGGCCTTCACGCCGGACTGTCCGTTCAGCGCGGCGATCTGACTGAATGGCACGAAGTCCACGAGGTCTGACTCGCCACCCTGCAGCTTTAACACGCGGGTGTTGTCGTCCGGAATGTATTCGATGCGCACTTCGTCGACGGCTGGCTTGCCCTTCCAGTAGTTCGGGTTCGCCTTGAGGATGATCGGGTCGCCCTTCTTCCAGCCCTCGGAGTAGTACGCGCCGGTCCCCTTCGTCTTCCAGGCGAGTGTGTTGTCGTAGTCCTTCGTATCCGTGGCCCTCGCCATCTCCGCAGGCAGGATGCCGCCCGAGAACATCGCGAGCACGGAGAGCAGCGGCGCGTACGGCTGCGAAAGCACGATCTTCACGGTCTTGTCGTCGGGCGCCGTGATCTCCTTGATGGCCTTGTAGTTGTCCTTCCAGGCGCTCTTCGCTCCGCCGCGCGCCATATCAAGCGAGGCCGTGACGTCACTTCCCTTGAGCGGCGAGCCGTCCGAGAACTTGACGCCGTCGCGCAGGGTGAACGTCCAGGTCAGCGCGTCAGCGCTCGATTCCCACTTGGACGCGAGGCCCGGCTCGACACTGACGCCGTCCTTGGTCGTACGCAGCAGCGTGTCGTAGACGTTGACCGAGATGAATAGTGTGGGATTGTCGTCGATCTGCCAGGGGACGAATGGGCTGAACGGTTCGGCGTTGCGCGCCATCTTCAGCACCTTCGGTCCACTGCTCGCGCTCGGCTGCGTCGTCGCGGATTGCGTACCACTTGGCGCACACGCGCCGACCAGCAGCACCGCGATCGCGACGCCGATGACAGGCCACCGTGAGTTCAGTGAATTCATTAAGTCTCTCCTCCCGGACGAAAACGATCGAGGTTTCCAGCTCGTGCCCTCAGCCGCGAGCGATCATGTCGGGTTCGCGACGACCTCCCCCCGCGCCGCGCTCCTGCTCGGCAGCGGATTGCCGGACAGGTCCGCATTATCCTCCGGCCGCCCGAGCGAGCCTCGGAGTCAGCCCCAAGAAACCTCCGGCAGGCTCATCCAGTCTGTAGTTCAACTTCGTAAGATTCTGCGCTCGTGGAGCTCTCCTCTTTCAGCGCGACCTACGGCGTCCTCGCGATCTTCGTAGTCATGCTGCTGAAGGAGATCGGCGTCCCCATTCCCGTGCCGTCGGATCTGCTCATGGTCGGCGCGGGCGTGCAGCTCGCGACGGGCGCGTACTCGGCGGTCGCGCTCCTCCTCGCGCTTGCGATCGCAGTTTTCGTCGGTGCCTCGATCCAGTACCTTCTCGCGCGCTCGGCTGGACGTGCGGTCGTGTATCGGCTTGCCGCAATGGTCGGGCTACGGGCCGAGATGCTCGATCGCGCGGTGGCGCGACTCGCCGCGGGCGGATCGCGCGCCGTCTTTCTAGGGCTGAACATCCCGGGCGCGCGCGCGGCGGTCATTCCCGCGGCCGGCCTCGCGAGGCTCGGCTTCGTGTGGTTCGCTCTCGCCACCCTCACGGGATCTCTTGTGTTTTACGGGTGGCACGTGGCGCTTGGGTATCTCGCCGGACCCGCAGCGGCCGCCCTGATCGAGCGCTATTCGCTGGGAGTTATCGCCGTCCTCGTCCTGCTCGCGCTTGCCGGCCTTGCCGTCTGGCTATGGATGCGCCGGCGCGGAGGAGGCCTTCGCGCATGGACGGAGGCTGCATGTCCTGCCTGCCTCGCCATCACGGCTGCCCGGCGCGATCGAGCGTGAGCTAGGCGCGGCACAGAGGGTTACCTTCCTTTGGCCATGCGTCGCGGCGGAACGATGCTCACACTCGCGCCTTTCGCTATCGTCCTCGCGCTCGCGGTCGGGATCGCGCTCGCCGGGTACGTCGTGGGCCCGCGAAGCGTGAGCGCTCCTGCCGAGTCCGTCGCGCCCACCCCGCCTCTCACCACGGCCTCACCGGCCACGACGCGAAGCGCCTCGCCAGCCACCTCGCCGACGGCTACCCCGGGGTCGAATGACCCGCTCGAAATGCTCCGCATCCACAACGAGCTGCGCGGCGCGGTGGGTGCGCCCGCGCTCCGGACCGACGAGCGCGTGATCGCGGCGGCGCAGCGTCATGCGGAGTATCTGGCGCGGAACCAGGTGGGCGGCCACGAAGAGACGCAAGGGCAACCGGGGTTCACCGGCACGAGCGTCCACGACCGGCTCGCGGCGCAGGGCTATCCGGATGCCATGGCCAGCGAGGTCGCGACGTCGTTCAGCTCGGGCACGGATGGCGTTCGTTCCCTATGGGTCCTTCCGTATCACCGGCTCGGGCTCATGCATCCGCATGCCGTCGTCGCAGGCTGGGGTCATGCCGAGATCGCCGGAAGGATCGAGACCGTCGGTGTTCTCGTGTACGACTTTGGATCCTCCGCCCCCGATCAGGTGCGTTCGCCCGCTCCCGGCCAGCGCGTCCCCGGGTCGTGGTCCGGTGAAGAATCGCCTGACGTTCTGCCGTCGGGTGCGGCCCGTCCGGTCGGCTACCCGATCATGGTCCTCTTCGCGAACGCTCCCATGGTGGATCTGGTCTCCGCGAAAATGACGGACGCGAGCGGAACCGATGTGACGAGCTACATCGTCCCTCAGATATACGAGCGCGACTACATCGCGATCGTGCCGTCGACGCCGTTAGCGCCCGGCCGCTATCGCGTCCGGCTCGAGCTGACCGTCGCCGCCGCTCCGGTGGTCGACGATTGGGAGTTCGAGGCCGAGCGCTGAGCTCAGTTCCCTTGCGAGCTCAGCTCCTCGAGCATCTCTCGCTCGTCCCGCCACTCGGCGATGGGCTGTGCCAAAACCCCTTCGCGGAATCGCTCACGCGCGTCGGTGGCCGTTGCGGCGACCAGGCGCGCGATGAAGCTTGCGACGACTCCCGCGAAGTCCACGTCCTCCGGTCCGTATAGCTCGCGCGCGCGACCGAGAACGAGCAGCCCGAGCGATCGGCCCCGGTCGACGAGCGGCGCCACGAGGAGCGCCCGTGCATCGGGCGGTACCCATGCGACCGGCATCGCCTCGTCTACTCTCACGACCCGGCGCTGGACGAGAACCTCCGAGAGCACGCCGTGGTCTCGAGGTCGGACGATGTCTAGCGCCGGCCCGAACTGGGGCTGCGCGGCGCGGAGCTCGAGCGAGCCGTCCGAGAGCGAGATCCAGATGTGCGCGACGTCGTGGTCGACGGTGTTCGCGAGGACGGTCACGGCTGCGTGCAACGTCGCCTCGATGTCGTCACCGAAGATGGCTAGACGCCCGAGCTCGTAAAGCGCGAGCGCCTGGCGACGGTCCGCGTCGTCGCGACGCCGGTCGAAGCGCCGCGCGAGCTCCAACGCCAGAAGCTCGGCGACGCCGTAGGCATTCACGGCGTCGGCCGCGGTGAACGAACGACCGACGCGGAATGCGATGAGCACTCCGCTGGAACCCTCGGCCAAGACGAGCGGAGCCGCAAGGAGCACATCGGCGGCCCGCCCATCGGCCAGTTGCACGGCGGCGGGCATCCGCGCGGTGGCTGCGCTCCGTCTGGTCTCGTCGACGAGGGCCCGTATCGCCGGATCGGCGAGCGGGTCGCCCACCACGTTGTGTGCGCGGGAGATTCCGACCGGGTCCTCGACGACGAACGCGAGACCGTCGTACTGAGCGAGGGTCGCGAGCGCGGCCAGCCGCACCGCCCACGCGTCCTCATCGCTGGCGACTGTGCGCGCGGCGGTCATCGGCGCGCCGAGGAGTCGTGTCACGACGGACGGGGCCGCCGATTCTTGGCGAACGATGCGGTCGCCAGCGGCGCGGAAGGACTTCCCGGGCCTCGGCTCGCTCAATGAGGACTCCCCACCGTCGGTCTCAGCATCGCGGCGCGGATAGGCCGCCGTCAAATCCGCATCGTCTGCCACGGAGGCGACCTCGTGTCTTAGCGCGCCGGTAGCGTCGCGGGCCGTCCGATGAAGGGAAGCTTTTCGCCGACCGTCAGGAGGGCCGGCGCTATCTTGCTCTGCAGTAGCTCGGGCCGGACCCTCCCCTCGTAGAAGGCAAGGGCGCCATCGAATTGCGCGAGCTGATCGCTCGGAACCGGCGCCTTCGCCGCGCTCTGCGCGAGCAGTTTGAGCATCGCCGGATCGGCGAACGCGGCGAACGTCGGATTCGCCGACGCGAGCGTTTGGAAGGCGGCGACCTCCTTAGGTCCGATGGCGCTCTTTCCGTGGATCGGGTCGAGCCAGGCGTCGAGGGCCAGCGTGCCGACGAGCGCGACGTAGAGCGATACCGCGGCGGTCGCCATGCCCAGCGGGATCCCCAGGACCTTGTCGAAGCGCTCGAGCAGCGACAGCTTGTGCACGATCCCGATGACGATCGAGCCGACGGTGCTGAAGACCGTGCCGCCAACGAAGAGCGCGGCCACGCCCGCGCCGAGCCCGGCAGTGCCCGAAGGCAGCGCGCCCGTCAACGGACCGGCGTAGAGCGCCGCGAGCGTCAGGAGCGCGCCGCCCTGAGCGACGAGCGGCACGACGAACCCTCTGCGGAAGCCGACGATCGCGCCCAGCGCGATGAGGGCGACGATGACGAGGTCGGCCATTCGAGGTCGAGTTTAGGAAGGAGAAAAAGCGCTGGGCCGCGGCTCTGACCCACCCACCAGCCACGGCCCAGCAGGGTCAAGTGGAATTCCTTCGACCTTCGCAGCCATCACCCGGTCGGCGGTGGCTCCCGTCTCGAACAGGTCTCAGTAGGTGATCCGTTGGCGCCCCGGATCGCGTACTTGAGCGCCGGACGACCCTTCAGCGTTCCGGGAGGAAGGCATGGCACGCAAATCTTCTACACGCGCGCCCTCACGCACGACACATTCGCGTCGCACCGTTCTTAAAGCCGCCGCTGGCACAGCCGCGGCACTCGGTCTCATTGCAGCCGGCCGCGCCGCCGGCGCCAACGCCGCCGGCGCCGGCTCGACCGACGGGTTCTCCGCGCCTGTCGTCGCGTACGTGAGCGACGCGCGCAAAGGCGAGCTCGTCGTCATGGTCGGCACCCGCGAGATCGTCCGCCGCGACGCTGCGCTCGTTGCCCGCCTCATGTCGATCGCGAAGGAGGCCGGCGATGTCATCGCATCGTGAAGCCCCCGAGATCTCCAAGGATCCCGTAGCCGACAACACCGATCTCTACGCCTTCGTCGATCCGGGCGACAGCTCGAAGGTGACGATCCTCGCGAACTACATCCCCCTCGAGGAGCCAGCGGGCGGCCCCAACTTCTTCCAGTTCGGCGACGACGTCCTCTACGAGATCAAGATCGACAACGACGGCGACGCCCGCGCCGACGTGACCTACCAGTTCCGCTTCAAGACTCGGATCAGCAATCCGGAAACGTTCCTCTACAACACCGGCCCGATCACCTCGCTCACGAGCCCGTCGTGGAACATGCGACAGACGTACACGGTGACGCGCGTCATGGGTCGCGACGACGACGGCAGCGCGCGCCGCGTGCTCGGCACCGATCTCATCAGCCCGCCGGTGCGTATCGGGCCGCGATCCACGCCGACGTACACCGCGCTCGCGAATGCCGCCATCCAGTCGTTGCCCGGCGGCGTGACCGTTTTCGCCGGCCAGCGCGATGAGGGCTTCTACGTGGACCTCGGCTCGATCTTCGATCTCGGCGCACTCCGTCCTTTCCAGAATCTGCACCTCATCCCGCTTCCGGCCACGGGCGGCAAGGACGGCACAAAGGGCTACAACGTTCACACCATCGCGATCCAGGTCCCGAAGACGGACCTGACCCGCGACGGCGCGATGCCCACGAACGTCATGGACGCGAAGTCCGTGATCGGCGTCTGGGCGACGGCCAGCCGGCAGCGCGGCAAGGTCCGCGGCGACGACGGCGAGGCGACCTCCGCCGGCGGATGGACACAGGTCTCGCGCCTCGGGAACCCGCTCATCAATGAGGTGATCATCCCGATCGGCAAGAAGGACCGCTGGAACGCGCGCGAGCCGCGCAACGACTCCGATTTCCTCGCGTACTACAAGGATCCAGAGCTGCAGCGGCTGCTGCCGGTGCTCTATCCAGGTGTCTTCGCGAACCTTGCCACGCTCGTCGGCACTCCCGCCGCGGACCGCCCGCGCGATGACCTCGTCGCGGTGCTCGCTACCGGCATCCCCGCTGGCATCATCCCGGGCTTCCAGAACTTCACCGGGTCGCGTATCGCCGACATGCTCCGACTCAACATGGCGATCCCACCGACGGCGAGCCCCAACACGATCGGCCTGCTCGCCGGCGACGCCGCCGGATTCCCGAACGGCCGCCGGGTCGCGGACAACGTCGTCGCCATCGAGCTACGTGCCGTGGCCGGCGTCACGCTGCCGCTGGTCCGACCGAGCTACACCGCGGACGGTGCGGCCGCGCTCCTTACGGACGGCACGTCGAACGCCGAGGGCTACCTCTCGACGTTCCCGTATCTCGCGCACCCGAACGAGGGCTTCGAACACAGCCACGACTAAGACCAATCCCCGCGTCACGAGACGCCGCGTGGATGCTCCGCGCGGCGTCTCCGTTTGCTCAGCGCGGCGTGGGAACGGCCGGCTCGCCCTCTCGGCCGAGCCGCCGTCGTGCTGTCTCGCGGTTCCCGGTGGCCGGGACGTGCTGACTGGCTTTCGCCAGCCCGAAGACGGGCATGTTGCCGTAAATGGTCTCGTAGCGACCGGCCTCGACGAGATACGACTCATGCCAGATGCCCACCGAGCCATCGGTGCCGATCGTCCGGTTGAACCGGCGCCACGCTTCGACGTGTGGCTCGCGCGGATCGCGCGAGAACCTGTCGAGATCTTCGAAGCTCCGCCAGTACTGGACGAGGGCCGCACCGCGTCAGTAGAGAAAGGTCTCCGCTCCCAAGAAGCGCGTCTCCGGATCCTCGGACAGGCTCTTCACCATCGGCCCCATGGCGCTCACGACCGGCCACCACTTTCGAAATGCCAGTAGCTGGTTCACGCGCGCCCCGATGATGAGGATCGCATGAACTCCGCGAGCAACCGGTGGAAATGGTGAACGCCGCCTTCTCGCGCGGGTGAGTACCGTCCGCGTTCGTACAGGCGCGACCGCACGCCGCGCTGCACGGCTTCGACGATCGCCTCGTCCTCCCGCTCCACGCGGTCGAGCCCCGCGCCCGCCCCGGTCTCACGTCTGGCGTCGTCCCACACGAACGGCAGGAACGAGACGCGGGTGCGATCGACCGAGAGCGGTGTGACCACGTTCACCGAGACGCCCCAGGGGTAGACGTTGAACATCGTCGTTGGGAAGATCCAGAAGTAGTACGCGGCGATGGGCCGCCCGTGGTCGCGGTGCGAGCTCGGCAGAGCGAAGGCGGCCTCGCCCGGCTTGGCGATCCCAAGCTGCAGCACCAGATAGCGTTCGAGCTCGACCGCGTATTCGCCGTAATCGAGCGTGGCCGCGAGACTCGAGTGCACGTAGGGGATATGGAAGCCCTCGAGATAGTTGTCCACGTAGAGCGCCCAGTTCGCGTTCACGAGGTAGTCGCGGGCCCCCGCTGCGTCGTAGACGAGCGCGTTGAACGGAAGTCCGGCGAGGCGCGCGCGCATCGGCGCGACCGCATCCTCGAACGTTATGGCAGGCGTGAGCGAGACCATGAGGAACCGCTCCCAGGTGCCGAGGCCGACTTGGGGCAGGTCGTCGGATGGCGACGGAAAGTCCTTCGTGGCCTCGAACTCAGGCATCGAGTGGAAGCGCCCGTCGAGCGTGAAGCGCCGCCCGTGGTAGCGGCAGCGAAGCTGCTGCTCGTGTCCTGCGCCGTCGACGACCAGCGTGCCGCGGTGCGTGCACACGTTCGAGAGGCAGTGGAGTTGATCGCGCATGTCGCGCGTCAGAAGGAGCGGCTCGTCGAGCGCGCCCGGAAGGAGCGTGAACGGGTACACCTGACCCGCCACCTTCACCAGATCGTCGTGACCGGCGTATTGCCAGGTGCGTGCGAACACGCTGTCCCGCTGCGACCGGAAGAGGTCCGGATCCGAGTACACGCGCGCCGGCAGGGTCCGGGCGACGCGGATATCCGGATCGATCTCGAAGACCCCGTCGCTCATTTCAGGGCGATGCTATCGAGCGATGCGAGACTGAACACGTGCACATCCTCGCTCTAAGTGATGTCGTCGACGAAGCCGTGCACGCACCGACCGCGCGAGCGCGGTTCGGGCGGGTGGACCTCGTACTTGGCTGTGGCGACCTGCCCTACGACTATCTGGACTTCGTTGCGACGGAGCTCTCCGTTCCGCTCTACGCGGTCCACGGAAACCATGATGTGCCGCCGGAAATGCTGGACGATCCGACCATCGGCGACTGGTGGCGGGGCATCGATCTCCATGGACGCACCGTCGCCGTCAACGGCCTGCTGGTGGCGGGGCTCGGCGGGTCACGCCGCTACAGCGACGGGCCGTACCAGCTCACGGAGGGCGATATGTGGCTCGCCATCGTCGGGATGATCCCATCCCTCCTCGCGAACAAGCTGAGGCGAGGTCGTTACCTCGACGTTCTCGTGACGCACGCCCCTCCCCGAGGGATCCACGACCTCCCCGACCATGCGCATCGGGGATTCGGAGCGCTTCGCTGGTTCCTGCGCGCATTCAGACCGCGCTACCACCTGCATGGCCACTCCCACGTCTACGACGCGCGGACCGTCACACGCACGCAGTACTACGACACGATCGTGCTGAATACGTTCGGGGCTCGCGAGATAGACATCGATGCTTTCAAGTAGCGTCGCCCACGCCGACTTCCAGCGCGCCAGGCGAAAGGCGTTCTGGCGTCGTCTCGCGAGCTGGCTGGTGCGCGCGGACAACGCGCTCCTCGCATTCGAGGACGTCCGCAAGCACCTGCGCGCTCATGCACAGCGCGAGGGCGGCATGCGCGAGGTGGCGATCGATCAGATCGTCGGCAGCGTCGGCCGCTACCGCGATTTCGATAGCGCGTTCCTGCCGCGGCAGGTGCGCACTCGTGGCCGCTGGGAGAGCATCGACCGGGCGTACCTCGAGGGCGTGGAGCTCCCGCCGATCGAGCTCTACAAGATCGGCGAGACCTTCTTCGTAAAGGACGGCAACCACCGCGTCTCGGTGGCACGGGAACGCGGCCAGGCGTTCGTCGACGCACGCGTGATCGAGGTGGCGTCGCCCGCGCCAATCACCTCGGCCGAGGACCTACTCGACTGGATCCGCAGGGACGACATGCTCGCCTTCTACGCCACGACTCGGATCGCGGAGTTACGGCCCGACGCTCGCATCGAGCTCACGCTTCCCGGGCAGTACGAGAAGCTGCTCGAGCACATCTCGACGCACCGGTGGTACCTGGGGATCGAGAAGAAGCGCGAGATCCCGTACGACGAGGCCGTCGCGAGCTGGTACGACCGGGTGTATCTGCCGACCATCGAGGCGATCCGCCACGCCGACGCGTTGCGCGATTTCCCGCATCGCAGCGAGGCGGACCTATATCTCTGGATCACGGAGCACCATTGGTATCTCCATCAGACGGGTCTCCCGAAGGGTCACGACCTTGAGCAGATCGTCAGCGGGTACGCCGCGGAGCGCAGCGAGCGTCCGCTGAAGCGGCTCACCCGCGTGATCCGACGGCGGGACCCGAGCCCATGAACCGCTAGGAGGGGCGTGCGGTTGGCGCGGCCAGTGACGACACGAGGTCAAGCTGATCGCGAAGGTCGCGGGTGATGAGAAACCTATCCCGCACCCGTTCGCGACCTGCGTCCGCCATGCGCCGACGCAGCGCCGGATCCTTCAGGAGCTCGACCATGCGCTTCGCGGCCTCCTCGACGCTCGTGACCAGGAATCCAGACACGCCATCCTCGATCTGGATGACGATCCCGCCGACCTTCCCGGCCACGACCGGCACGCCCTTCCAGAGGGCCTCCGCGACGACGAGGCCGAAGCCTTCGCGGAGTGACTTCTGGACGACGACTGCCGCAGCCCGCTGGAACGCGTTGACCGCCTGGTCCTTTACGCCGTCGAGGTTCGTGAAGAGGAACACGTCGGGATCCTCACGCGCGTGCGTGCGCGTCCGGTCGAGGTATTCCTGACCTTCGGGGTCGTCGTCCGCAAGCGAGCCGATCATCACGAGCTGTACGCCGGGAAGAGCGACCTTCACGAGCCGATAGGCGTCGATCACGCCGAGAGGATCCTTCCATGGATCGAAGCGCGAGACCTGCAGGAGGATCGGTCGCTCGATGTCGACGCCCCACCTCTGCACGATCGCACGCGCTTCGCCGAGCGGCATGTCCTGGTTCTTGAGCGACAACGGGTCGATCGTCGGCGCCTGGATCAGCACCCTCTGCTTGAGGTCCGGGCGCACGAACTGCGGCATCGTCCAGATGGAGGCGTCGTGCTCCTCGACAAAGGGCCGGAGGAACGACCACACCGGCTGATACGCGGTCGTGAGATCGATGTGGCAACGCCATACCCATTTGGCGCGCCGCGGATCCTTCGCGAAGTGGCGCAGTGCGACCGCCTGCGGATCGTGCGCGAGGACGACGTCGGCATCGGCGAGCTGCGCGGCGTTCTCCCGCGCGACATCGAGGAAGAGCTTGTGCTCCGCCTCGGAGAGGTCGAGCTCCATCCCCTGGAGCGCGTTGTGGACCTTCTTGGTGATGTCGTAGAACGCGGGCGGCGCGTCGAGTACCGCCCAGTGCGCGTCGACGCCCGCATCGCGCAGCAGCGGCACCAGGTTCTGGAGGATCTCCGCGACTCCGCCGCCGTACGCGGTGGCATTGACGTGCAGCATGCTGCGGCCGGCCGCGGTCTTCGCGAGGGCGCGCAGCTCCTCGTACCGACTGTCGCCGATGATCTCGGCGTAGTCGGCGAGGCGTCTCGTCGTGGCGATCGGAACGGGGTGCATGCCTAACCCTGCGTGCTGCCGCTATTTGATCGAGCCCGCGAGGAGGCCCTGGACGAAATAACGCTGCAGGCTGAAGAAGACGACCAGCGGCACGATCATCAGCAGGAACGCGCCGGCGGCGAGCAGGTTCCACTCGGTGCCGTACTGGCTCAGCAGGGTCAGGATCGCGCGGGTCATCGGCAACTTGCTCGAGTCCTGCACGAAGACGAGGGCCATGAGCAGGTCGTTCCAGACCCAGAGGAATTGGAAGATCCCGTAGGCGGCGATCGCCGGCACCGACACCGGCAACACGATGGTGCTGAAGACCCGGAAATCCGACGCGCCGTCGATGCGGGCGGCTTCGATCATGTCGGGCGGCAGAGTGATGAAGAAGTTGCGCAAAAGGAAAATGCCGAAGGGGAGCGCGAATGCCGTGTGGGCGAGCCAGATCGCGGCGTACCCGCGGGTCAGCTGGAGATCGGGCAGCAGGTCTCTCGACATCGTCAGCAGAGGGATGAAGGCGACCTGCACCGGCACGAGGAGGAAGGCGATGACGATGAGGAAGAGCGTGTCGCGGAACGGGAACCGGATCCACGAGAACGCAAACGCCGCGAGCGCGCAGATCGCGAGCGGAAGCACGGTCGAGGGGACCGCGATGAAGACCGTGTTCACGAAGGCCTGGAGCATCCCTTGCGCTTCGAGCACCTGCCGGTAGTTGTCCAGGGTGACGTGGACCTGGAAGATGTCCCACCAGCCGGTGGCCTGGATGTCGGAGCGCGGCCGGAACGAGGTGACCAGAAGTCCGATGGTCGGGACGAGCCAGATGACGCCGATGAGTCCCAGAGCGACGTGAATCACCGATCGGTTGAGGGCGGCCACAACGCGCCCCGCGGGTGTGCGCGGTCGCGACCCGGCCATCGGTGCGGCGGCGAGAACGCTCACGTGACGGCTCCGGTTCGGAAGCGCCGGACGTTGTAGATCATTATCGGGATCAGGATGACGAGCATGACCACGGCGACTGCCGAGCCGTAGCCATATTGCCCGGCCTGGAAGGCCTGCTGATACATGGTGAATGCGATCACCCGGCTCGCTTTGCCGGGTCCGCCCCCGGTCATCACGTAGATGAGGTCGAAGAGCTTGATGACGTTGACGACGAGCGTGACCCCTAGGACGGAGATCGGCAGGCTGACCATCGGCAGGATCATCCGGAAGAAGATCTGCCGCTCGTTGGCCCCTTCGACGCGTGCCGACTCGATCACCTCGGCCGGGATGCTCTTCACCGCCGCGGAGAGGATCACCGTCGCGAAGCCGACCGATCCCCAGATGCCTACGGCGATAAGCGCGAAGTTGACGATGTGCTCATCGCCGAGCCACGAGATCGGCGCGACGCCAAAGTTCGCCAGGACGGCGTTGAGGAGGCCGATGTTCGCATCCGGCGAGTACACGAACTTCCAGATGACGGCGAGAGCCGTCGCCGCGATGGCCATGGGTATGAAGACGATCGCTTTGATGACCGACTCGTAGCGGACGCGCGCCGCGACCACCGCGATGATCAGCCCGAGGAAGATCACGATGCTTGTGTAGAAGACGATCCAAAGAACGTTGTTCCAGAGCGCCCCGGAGGGCGGGAACGTCGATAGGTTGATGAAGTCCGGATCGCTGAAGAGCCGGACGTAATTGTCGAAGCCGACCCACTGGTCGAAGACGCCGTTACGGCCCCGGTTGAAGCTGAGCAGGATCGTGTAGATCGCGGGATAGAGCAGGAAGACGACGAGGAGGATGGCGGCGGGCAGCAGGAACAAGATCGCGGCTCCATAGTTCGGGGCCTCGGGACCGCGCGCGCGACGCGCGGCTCCGAGGCCTGCCCGCGCGGGCAGTTCTCGAGCCGGTACGGCTGGTGTTGGCGCGAGCCCCATCTAGGTCGAGCGGGTGCTCACTTCTCCGCTTTCCACTTGGCTTGTATCGACGTTTCGAACTTCGCCCAGTCGACGGTCTTGCCCCTGAGCGCGTCCTGTAATGCGGCGCCCATGTCGTCGCCGCCACCCGACGGCAGCAAGTCGGAGCCGTCGAAGCGGACCGCTGACGCGTTCGCGACCTGTGCGGCTTCGCGCTTGGCGAGGTCGTTCGGGTAGGCGGTTGCCGGGACGGCCTTCACCGGCGAGATGACCGCGCCGGTCCCGGCCCAGACCGAGCCGGCGTCGGACGTGGTCATGTACTGAAGGAATTCCTTTACGCCTGGCTTTGTGGTGAACGCGGCGATGACATCGCCGCCGATCGTGACCCCCTTGTTCCCGTTGATGCTCGGGAAGTCAAACCAGTCGATCGAGTCGCCGACCTTGAGTGCGGTGTTCGTCTGGCCGGTGGCGATGCCACCGACGAAGCCACCCTCGTAGTAGATGCTGGCCTGAGGATTGGCGCTGAACGCCTGGCCGATGCCGTCCGTGAAGCTACGGCCGAGAGCCGCCGTGACCCCGCCGGCGACGTAATCGTCCTTGAGCGCTTGCTTCATGGTGTCCACGGCGGCCGCGACGGACGAATCGGTCCACGCCAGCTTGCCGCTGAACAACTGGTCGTACTTGTCCGGACCCGCCTGTCGGACGTACACGCTCTCGAACCAGTCGGTGAGGGTCCATGAGTCGCCTGCACCGAGGCCGAGCGGCGTTTGCCCCTTCGCTTTGATGTCGCCGAGCAGCTTGGTGAAAGCATTCCAGTCCGCGGCGGGCTGGACACCGAACGTCTTGAACTTGTCCGGCCGGTACCACACGGTGCTCTTGCTGTTGAACTTCACCATGATCGCGTATTGAGTTCCGTCGACCTGGCCGATCTCGAGGATGCCAGGCGGGTAGTTCGACTTGAGCGAGTTCACGTCGATTCCGAGGTCGGCGACCTTCTTGAGCGACCCCTGGCGCGCGAACTGCCGCAGGAAGCCGATTCCCGGGATGATCGCGACATCCGGCGGATTACCGCCGGAGATGCGCGTCTGCAGCGTCGTCGCGTAGTCCGCACGGACCGACTCGTACTTCGCGGTGACGCCCGTCTTCGTCTTGAATGCGTCGAGTACTTTCTGGAAGCTGTCCTGCTCGCTCCCGCCCCAGAGCGACATGACGTTGATGGTGCTACCGGCTGCCGCTGTGCCAGGCGCATTCCCGCCCGACGAACAAGCGGTCGCCACCAGAAGAGCGGTGAGGGCAACGATGGCTAGGAGCCGCGTGGATCGCAACATGGCATGCCTCCTCTGCGGACGTCTGGCCTCACATCGCGGCGGAGCCTGCTGACGTGCCGTGCAGCAGATTGGCCTGCCGCGAGCGCGGCTAGCACGTCTGGCCGAGCGTAGCCGCGCCCCAACACGTGGTCAATTTGGCGGCGATCCCGCAATCATTACCCGTCGAAAAGGCCGCCAGCCTCGGTCCTGTGATCGAGACTGGCGGCCGGAGCGACGCGATGCGTGCGAGTTATGTCCTGACTGACGGCTCCGAGCGCTCGAAGGGACGGCCGTTTCCGCCACGCTCGATCGGTGTCGGTGCTGGAGTCGAAGCGACCTCGCGGACCGAGCCACGCAGGCCGCGCCACATCTGAGCGGCCTCGTCGCGTCCGCCGAGTCCGAAGGCGAGTCCGAAGGCGAGCGCGAGACCGAAGACGATCCCCGCGAAGAGGAGCTCGACCAGGGGCGCAGCGACGCCGATCTGCGTCGCCGCGGCGATGACGCCGAAGCCGAGTGTGGCCGCGTAGGCGAGCGTGCCCATGGTCTTCGCGTTGGGCATCGAAACCCCGCCGACGACGTTGCGCGCCAGCGAGGCGAGCCACGAGAAGGCTGCGAGGATGAAGACGGCCACGAGCAGATTCGGGATGAACGCGAGGACCTGATTCACGACCGTGCTGACTGCGGTGAGGCCGACCGCGTTCGCGGCCATGAGCACGAAGATGAGCCGGATGTACCACTTCACCACGCCGGCGATGACTCCGGCGGCGTCGGCGCGGACCTGGGCCCGGCGCAGGAATGCGGTGACGCCGGCGCGATCGGCCATCGCGTCGACCTTGATCGCGCGAAGCCCTCGGGCGATCAGGCCGCCGATGATGCCGGCGATGATCCAGCCGAGGACGAGGAGCACGATTGCCCCGAGGATCGCGGGAAGGGCTGCGATGAGCGTCACCAGGCCGGCGGTGACGCCCGTGATGAGCGCAGTCCCCAAATCAGTGACGGGCGCGGGCATTTGAACCCTCTCTTCTTTGGGCCTAGTGGCGTTAATTAGCCCAGCGAGCAGGCGCTGCATCGCCGAGGCCACCTGTTACTCGGCGTCCGACCTCCCACCGCGCGAAGAGGCAACGATCCCGACACAACACGGCCACGAGCGGCCGTGCCACAGAATGCTGGGAGGAGATGGGGACCTTTGTTCTCGCCCTGCACTCGCACCTGCCGTACTGCCGTGGGGCCGGACGGTGGCCGCACGGCGAGGAGTGGATCCACGAGGCCGTGCTCGGGACCTACCTTCCGCTCCTCGTGCTCCTCCACGATCTGCGCGAGGCGGGCGTCCGCTATCGGCTGGTCATCGGGCTGACGCCCGTGCTGCTTGAGCAGCTCGCGGACCACGACGTCGACGTTCGGAACCTCGAGTACATCGACGACCAGGTCCACCGGGCCGAGAAGGACGTGCGCCGTTTCATCGACGCCGACGACACCGGGCGCGCGGCGCTCGCCGACTTCTATCTCGCGTCCTACCAGAGGCTTCGCGACGCGTACGTACATCGCTTCGGGCGCGACCTTGTCGGCGCGTTCGCCGGTCTCGCGCGCAGCGGGCACGTCGAGATCCTCACTTCCGCCGCGACCCACGGTTATCTGCCACTACTTGATCGCGCCTCAGTTAACGCGCAGCTCCGGATCGGGCGTCGCTCATCGCGCCGGCTTCTCGGGCTCGAGCCGACAGGGATCTGGCTCCCGGAATGCGCGTATGCGCCAGGTCTTGAGTTCGCGCTCGAAGAAAACGGGATCACACACTTCTTCACCGATGCGGCGCTGCTGCCTGGGCACGCGCGGGCCGCTGGTGAGATCGCCCGTCGCCGGGGGCAGAGCGAGCTTCGGCGCCATGCGCCGCACGAGGCGCGCGTTGCGGTCGCGAGCGCGCCAACGCGGACCGATGTGGATCTGCTCCGGCCCTATTACGTCGGCGACTCCGACGTCGTCGCCATCGCGCGACACGATCGCGTCTCGGGCCAGGTCTGGTCGGCGATGATGGGCTACCCCGGCGATCCGCAATACCGCGAGTTCCACCGCAAGGACGACCGCAGCGGTCTGCGCTACTGGCGCGTGACCTCGGTGCAGCTAGGGCTCGGGGACAAGGACCTGTACTCGCCGGGGCGCGCGGGCGAACGCGTTCGCGAGCACGCGAGCCATTTCGTCCAGGTCGTGCACGACGAGCTCGCCCGGCCCGACGCTGACGGCCGCGACCCGCTCCTCGCGGTCACATTCGACAGCGAGCTCTTCGGCCATTGGTGGTTCGAAGGAGTGGACTGGCTCGGCCTCGTGCTCCGCCAGATGAGCGAGTCCGGTGTTCGCGTCGCGACCGCCGCTGAATACCTCGAAGGTGAGCCGCCGCGCGAACGGGTCGCTCTTGCCGAGGGCTCATGGGGCAAGAACAACGATCACTCGACCTGGCGCAACGACGCGACGGCGTGGATGTGGGATGAGCTCGAGCGCCTCGCGCGCGAGTTGGATCAGCTCCGTGCGTCGCCCCCGCGCGACGATCCTTTCCGCGAGCGCGCCGCGCGGCAGGCCATGCGCGAGCTCCTGCTCGCCGAGTCGAGCGACTGGCCATTCCTGGTCACCACAGGCCAGGCCGCGGACTACGCCGTGGAGCGTTTCCGTGCACACGTGCAGCGCTTCCGTCGGGCGGTCGCGCTCGCGCGCAGCGGTGATGCGACAGAGGACGAGGTTGAGCTGCGAAGCCTCGAGCGCGCGGACAATCCGTTCCCAGACGTGTCGCTAGCCGACTACCGCGGCTAGGACTTCTTTGCGCCTCCGGCCGGCGCCTTGGGTGGTGCGCCCTTCGCGGCGCCTTCGGCCGCTGGCGCGCCACCCTTGGCCGCGGCGGGTGCGCCAGGCTTCCCGGCTTCGGCACCGGCCGCCGGCGCGGCGCCCTCTCCGGCCTCGCCTTCCGCCGCGACCTCACCCTCGGCGGGCACCACAGCCTCGGCGGCCTTCGGCTCTTCCTCGACCTTGACCGGGACGGCCTTCACGACGAGCTCGTCTGGATCATTTGTGATCCGCAACGTCGTCGCGTCCACCTTGAGGTCGCGGACGAAGATCGCGTCGTCGATCTCCAGCAGCCCGGAGAGGTCCACCTCGATCGCGCGTGGCATGTCCTGCGGGAACGCCTCGACATTCACCTCGGAACGCGCGTGGAGAAGCACCGCGCCGAGCGTGCGCACGGCGGGCGACTCGTTGACGAAGTGAAGAGGAACGTCGGCGTGTGTCTTCTCCGTCAGCGACACCCTCGCGAAATCGACGTGGAGCATCCGGCCGCTCACCGGATCGCGGCTGACGTCGTAGACCAGGGCCGGGACCTCGCCGCCGTCGAGCCCGGTGAGCGCAAGGAGCGTCGTATTGCCCCAACGGCGGTAGGAGAGCTCGAAGGTGTGAAGGTCCGTTTCGACCGGCGTCGAATCGGCCCGGCCGCCGAAGACGACGCCCGGGAGCACGCCCTTGCGGCGGAGCGCGTTCACCTTCTTGCCAAGGACGGCGCGCGGACGGACGCTCAGTTTTTGCGCTTCAGCCAAGGCAGGACGCTCCCCTCAACTAGTGATCCGGAGCTTGAAGTATCTCAGGGAGGGGTCGGGAAATCCAAGATGACGCGGTACGGGCCTGCAAGCTCGCTCACTTTTGGACATGCCAGGTGATCCAAGCCCGTGCCCCAGACCAGCACGCGCTCGAAGTCCTCCACCAGGCGCACCTGTTTGATGAGCGGCGTAGCCGGCTTCATGTCGGTGCTGCCGGTATAGCTAGGCGTGCCGTTCGGAGTCATCGTTGACGCGTTCTGGAAGCGTGTCCCGAAGATCGCGCTTCCCGCGATCGTGATCGGCTGCCCGCTCGGACCCGCAAGCGAGCTCGCCGCTTCGACGGTGTAGGCCGGCATCCCGAACGGGCCCGGCGCCGTGCTCGGGCCGAACTCGAAGACGAGGCGATCAAAGCCAGCCTGGTGCGCGACCCGGACCGACACGAGCTGCACCTGGTTGCCGGACCCACCCCCCGTCACCCGAGGGCAAGCCGCCGCCGGTGACGAGCCGGGGCTGGCCGGGGCGGTCGGCGACGCGGACGGCCGAGGGGTGAGGGTCGCGCTCGCGAGAGCTGTCGGCGTCGGCGTGGCTGCACGCGAAGCGGACGCTGACGTAACGACCACCGTAGGGGATGGCGCGGCCTCCCGTTGGGGCGTGCAGGCGCTCACGACCACGATTCCCAGCGCGGTCAGGAGCGCCGCATACATCACTAGGCGACCGAACATTCGCTCCAAGCCTGACTTACACAACGTTCTCTTGTCGAGTTCGTTGACATGCAGACGGCCAATTTGTACGCAGAGCGTACGCAGACGCCATTTTTGGTAAAATGCATCGTTAGTGGCCGATCGCCTGCGATTGGCGCTGGTTTTCCACCAGCACCAGCCGGCCGGGAACTTCCCGTCAGTCTTTCAAGAGGTGACCGAGCGAGCGTATGCCCCGCTCGTCGCGACGCTTTACCGCCACCCAGAGGTGAAGGCGAGCCTGCACTTCTCCGGTCCGCTCCTGGATTGGCTCGAGGCTAACCGCCCCGACGTCATCGGAGACCTCGCGGACCTGGTGCGACGCGGACAGATCGAGCTCCTCTCGGGCGGCTACTACGAGCCGGTCCTCGTCGGTGTGCCGCGGCGGGACGGCGTCGGACAGATCCGCGCTCTGTCCGATCGCGTCCACGCGATCTTCGGTCAGCGGCCGCTCGGCGCGTGGCTGACCGAGCGCGTGTGGGAACCGCATCTTCCCTCGCTGCTCGCCGAGGCTGGCGTCGCGTACACGGTCCTCGACGACGAACACTTCCTCCAGGCGGGACTGCGTCCGCAGGAGCTCGGCGAGTCGTACGTCACTGAGGATCAAGGGCTTCCCGTGATCGTGTTCCCCGGCAGCATGAAGCTCCGCTACCTGATCCCGTTCCGCGATGTCGGGCAGACGATGAAGGAGCTGCGCGCGCGGGCCGACGAGGGCGCCCGCCTCGTCGTGTACGCGGATGACGGCGAGAAATTCGGCGCGTGGCCCGGTACTTACCAGCGCGTGCACAAGGACGGATGGCTCGAACAATTCTTCAGCGCGATCGCTCAGGCCGATTTCCTGCAGACCGTCACGCTCGAGGACGCATGGATCTTTCAAAAGCCGGCGCGCCGTATCTACATTCCCGGCGGCTCATATCCCGAGATGGCGGAGTGGGCGCTCGAGGCGAATGCGGCGCGCCGCTACCAGCAGGCGCGCAACAAGCTTGGCGACGAGCTCGCGGGACTCGTGACCGCACCGCTCTGGCGGAACTTCTTCGCAAAGTATCCCGAATCGAACGGCTTGCACAAACGAATGCTGATCGTTAGCGAAGAGCTCGCGCGGCGCAGCATCCTCGACGCATCGCAAGAGGTTCGCCAAGCACAGCAGAACCTGTGGCGCGCGCAGGGCAACGACGTCTACTGGCACGGCGTCTTCGGAGGCATCTACTTCCCGCATCTGCGCTCGGACGCCTACGCGTCACTCCTGAAAGCCGAGCGGATCCTGTCCGAGCGCCGCACCGCGGCGGGGGAGCAGCGCGATTACGACGTCGACGGCTACGACGAGTACATCTTCCGCGGCAACGCTGGAGCCGTGTTCGTTCACGTCCAGGGCGGCGCGGTGATCGAATGGGATATCTACGCATCGGCGACGAATCTGGTGGATACGCTCTCGCGCCGTCCCGAGGCCGAGCATGAAGCGCTTCGCCGCGCCGAGAAAGCGGGCAAGGTGCTCGTCGGCAAAGCTGCTGAGAAGGAAACGAAATCGATCCACGACAGCGTGCGGGCTCGAGAGCGCGGGCTCTCGAAGCTCCTCGAGTACGACGTGGCGCGACGCGCGTTCTTCCAGGACAGCTTCCGCGTCGGGAAGGCCGAGCCGGTCATCCTGCATGGCTACCACTACCAGCTCACGCCGCAGCGTGAGGCGCGGACGGTGAGCCTGATCCTCGAGCCGCCGGCGCGCGCGCTCACCAGCGTGCCCGGGTTCGGCATCCGCAAGGACATCCGGATCGCGGACGAGGGCCTCGCGGCGGGCGTGCGGTATCGGCTGCGGAACGACGGCGAACAGGCGATCGCTCTGGAGTTCACGAGCGCGACGAACGTGGGGCTGCTGTCTGAGCAAAACCCCGCCGATGTGATCACGGTCGGGACGCGCAAGACCACCGCGGGCAAGCCGATCGACATGCGGCACGTGACCGAGATCGCCGTGCATTCGGAGTCCAAGCACTTCGACATCGCGTTCGCGATCGATCCGCCATGCGAGATCACCACGCGCCCGATCTATTCGATCACGAACTCAGAACAGGGCTTCGAGCGCGTCTACCAGCAGCTGGAGATCGCATCGAGCTGGAACGTGACGATCGAACCCGACGCGCACGTCGACCTCGAGATCCGCGCGACGGCGGTCGGACAGATGGTCGAGCCCGAGGCCGTTCGGCCGACCGCGCGGCGCCGCAAGACCACGGCCGGCGCAGCGGTGGAGACAGCACGCCTACCGCGGAGGTAACCGCGGCGTGAGCATCCGTACCGTGCTCGCCCCTCTTCTTCTCGCCTTTGTTGCCGCCTCCTGCGTCATCCCTCAAGCGGCCGAGTCACCGACTCCGGCGCCGCTAGGGAGCGCGCCACCACTGCCATCCCCTTCGGCGGGCGCGCCCGCCATCGGGGCGAACGCTGACCCGGTTGTCGGGGTCGTCCAGGATCTGCTGCCCTCGGTAGTCACGGTGATCAACAAGCTTTCGAACGGCCAACCTCAGTCGAGCGGTTCGGGGTTCATCGTCGACGCGAGCCGCGGTTACATCGTCACCAACAATCACGTCGTCGAGAATGTCCGCGACGCGAATCCAGGCGCGGCCTTCGACGTCGTCTTCTCCGACAACCGAAAGCTCGACGCCAAGCTCGTCGGACGCGACCAGCTGACAGACCTCGCGGTCCTGCAAGTCAGCGCGCAGAACCTCAAGGCTGCGACGCTCGGCGACAGCGACGCAGTGCCGGTCGGATCGACGGTCGTCGCCATCGGCAGCCCGCTCGGCGAGTTCCAGAACACCGTGACCGCGGGAATCGTGTCGGCCAAGGGCCGGCGCGTCGCCGAATCACAGTCCGTCTTCCTTGAGGACCTTGTGCAAACCGACGCCGCGATCAACGAGGGCAACTCGGGAGGCCCGCTCATCTGGGCCGCGACGCATCAGGTCATCGGCGTGAACACGCTGGTCGCGAGCAATGCGAGTGGCCTCGGCTTCGCGATCTCCAGCAACACGGTGCGGCAGATCGCGGACGAGCTGATCAAGAACGGCAAGGTGGTCCGCGGGTTCATCGGGGTCCAGTACACGCAGCTCTCGGCGCGCCAGGCGGCACAGCTCGGGCTGCCAACGGGGACGACCGGGATCATCGTCACGCAGATCGTTCCCGGGTCGCCTGGCGCGCAGTCGGGTATTCGGGTCAATGACATCATCACCAAGGTCAACGACCAGCTGATCGACCCCCAGCATCCGCTCCTGAGCCTCATGGTGAAATTCCGCCCCGGCGACAAGGTCAAGCTCACGCTGATTCGCGACGGCAGGGAGCAGGCCGTGGATGTGACCCTCGGCCAGCCCCAATAGGTGGTCGTGCCCTACTTCGTAGTGCCCGACCGTCCTGCTGCGCCCGGCTGCGCCGGGACGAAGTAGCGACAACGCTCGGACGGCGCGACGCCGTCCTCTATCTGGTCGCGGCGGCTCTGGGCAGCTTCGGGCTGGGCGTCGCCTCCTTTTATCTGAACTTTCTCTACCGGGCCCTTGGCTTCGATGAATTCGCGATAGGCCTGCTCGCTGGGGCGCAGGCGATCGGCGTCGTCGCCGGCGCTGTCCCCGCCGCTGTCTTCACGCGGGGGCGCTCGCGCCGTGCCGCCATCCTCCTGGGCGGCACGATCACCGGCCTCGGCATCTTCGGGATACTCGTCTTCAACGCCCTCGTACCGCTCTTCCTGTCGGCGATGCTCGTTGGCTTCGGCGGCATCATCGCGAGCTCGTCGGGTGCCGCTCTCCTGGCGGATGCGACCGTGGCGGCGCGGCGTGCCACGCGCTTCGGTCAGCAAATCGCGCTCGGCACCACGGCCGCGTTCCTTTCGAGCGCGATCGCCGGTGCTCTCGCGACGCCGGTCGCCGCGTGGTTCGGCGCTCGACCGGATGACGCGCTCGTGCTGCGAGCCCTCGTCGCGAGCGGCGGCATCATCGCGGCCGCTTCGATCGCTCCCGTCCTCGCGATCCGCGCCGTCCCCGTCGGCCGGCACACGCTCGAGGCGCCCACGCGAAACCATCTCGTCCGTAGGTTCCTTGTCATCGAGGTGCTCTTCGGATTCGGGGCCGGCAGCTTCCTTCCGTTCCTCAACCTCTTCTTCGCCGACCGATACGGGGTTCCGTTCTCGGCGCTCGGGCTGTTGCTCGGGGTGCTCGCGGTGGCTGGCAGCATCGGCGCGCTCCTCCACGGGCGGTTCGTGGCCGCACGGATTGGCGCGATCCCGTCCATCGTCCTCGTGGAGATGCTGTCATTGCCCTTCGCGCTCGTCGCGGCCTTCACCGGCGCGCTTCCAATCGCGGTCGGCGCGCTCGCGGCTCGGCACTTCCTAATGTTCGGCGCGAGCGGGACGGTGAACGCCTTCCAGCTCTCGTCGTTCACGCCCGCGGAGCGCGCCGGGGCGAACGCGGTGTTCGCGCTCGCGTGGAGCGCCGCGAACGCCGTCGGCGCCATCCTTTCGGGCGCCATCCGAGCCCAGCTTGGGCCGGGCGGCTTCACGGCGAACATCGTCACGCTCGTGGTCGCGTACGGGCTCGCGGCGCTCCTCACCTGGCGGCTCTTCGCGGGTCACGAGCCCTCGGGGGACGTTTTCCTGTCGGCGGTGGCTGCCCCAGACTCGCCCGTGTGAGCGACGTATTGCTGCGTGATCAGATCGCTGGCGCGCTGAAGGATGCGGTTGGCCGCGCCGCCGGCGAGCTCGGCTGGAGCGGCGTCGATGGCGAGCCGATCAAGGTCGAGCGGCCCGAGAATCCCGACCATGGGGACTACGCAACGAGCGTCGCGCTCCGTCTGGCCAGGCCCGTGCGCAAGCCTCCGCGCGACATCGCCGAGGCCATCCGCGAGCGCGTGAAGGTGGGCGGCCCGATCGCCTCGGTCGAGGCACTCAATGGCTTCGTCAACATACGCGTTGACCTCAAATGGCTCGCGAGCCAGGTCGACGAGATCGTCCGGGCGGACAAGCAGTTCGGCCGCTCGAAGGCGCTCGCCGGCAAGCGCATGCAGATCGAGTTCGTGTCCGCGAATCCGACCGGACCGCTCACCGTCGCCAACGCCCGCGGCGGGCCGCTCGGTGACGCGCTCTCGTCGGTCCTCGAGTTCGCGGGCGCGGCGGTCGAGCGCGAGTACTACGTCGAGGACACCGGTACGCAGTTCGACACATTCGGGCGATCCATCGCGATCCGTTACCGCCAGCTCCACGGCGAGAACATCGAGATCCCACCCGATGCCTACCCTGCCGAATACGTGAAGGACATCGCCGCGGGGATCAAGGCGCGGGACGGCGACAAGTGGATGAAGCTCTCGCTCGAGGAACAAACGAAGCGTTTTGCCCCCGAGGGCGTCGAGTGGGTCCTACGCGAGGCCAAGCGCGTGACGGCGATGCTCGGCATCCACTACGACACCTGGTTCTCGCAGGCCGAGCTGATGCGTTCGGGCTACTTCGAAAAGACGCTCGCCGAGCTCCGGAAGCTTGGAAAGGTCTACGAGAAGGATGGCGCGGTCTGGCTCGAGGCGAGCGAGGCGGTCGACGACAAAGAAGGGTGGGTCCTCGTTCGCTCGAACGGCGAGCCGGGTTACCTCGGCAAGGACATCGCGTACCACGTGCAGTCGCTGCGCGAGCGCGCCTTCGATAAGAAGATCGACATCTGGGGCTCGAACACCCACTACCACCTGATCCAGATGCGTGCGGCGATGAAGGTTCTCGGGCTGCTGGATAGATTCGAGGTCGTTCTTTACCAGTACGTGCGGTTCCTGCACGAGGGCGTCCTCAAGCGGATGGCGCGGCGCTCCGGCGAGTTTCTCCTGCTCGAGGACGTCATCGAGGCCGTAGGCAAGGACGCGACCCGCTACTTCTTCCTCCAGTCGAGCGCCGATCGGCAGCTCGACTTCGACCTGGAGCTAGCGATCCAGCAATCAAATGAGAACCCGGTCTATTACGTCCAGTACGCGCACGCGCGCATCGCGAGCATCCTGCGCACTGCCGCGGAGCGCGGCATCACTTCCGATGGCGGTGACGTCGCGCTCCTGACCGAGAAGGGCGAGCTCGATCTCGTCCGGCTGGCGCTCCGCCTGCCGGAGCTCGTCGACGACATCCGCCAGCACTACGGCGTCCATCAGCTCACCACGTACGCGCTCGAGCTCGCCGGCGCGTTCCATGGCTTCTACCGTGATCACCGCGTCGTTGACGATGCCGACGTGCCGCGTTCGAAGGCGCGCCTCCGTCTCGTGCTGGCGGTCCAGGTCGCACTCCGTCAGACGCTCGGGCTGATCGGCGTCAGCGCTCCCGACAAGATGTGACAGCGGGTGAGGTAGGGCGGCAACCGCTGGCTACTCAAAGCGGGAGCCAGCCCGTTCGGTTCCGCCAATGCCTTCCCGCGCGCAGATGCGCGACGATCGCGCGCTCCAGCTTGGTCCGCTGTGGGAGCTCGTCGATGTCCGGCGCGATCCGCTTGAACACGAATCGCAGGATCTCCGCGTCACCATTGGAGCCTTCACCGACGATCCGAAAACGTCGCTGGAAGCGAATGATGTTGGAGCGCTCGTCGAGGTACTCCGCGAGCTGATCGTCGAGAAGCCACGAGTAGCACATGCCAACGCGCCAGGGCGTTTCCGGAAAGTGCGCCGGAAAGAATTCCTGCGCCCAGCGGAACGACGCATCGCAGGCCTCCGGCGAGAGCGGACCGCTTTCCGGTATGTGGATGCCGAGCGCTGGACCCTCCTGGAATCGCGAGAGATTGAACTGGAGCCGCCCGAGCGCGTAGATCACTCCACGGAAGTGCAGCGTCAGCCACGCACTTGTCCGAAGCCCGCTGTCCCCGAGAAGGCGCCGGTCGCGCGTCAGGTTGCGTCCGAGATCGGCGAGGGTCGTCCAGGAGACGTCGTCCGGTATGCCCCGTCTTTCGTGCCACGCGCGCACGTCGCCGAGCGCCGCCAGGAACAGATACACATAAAAGAAGCGGCCCGTTGCGCCGAACTCCGGCGGGAGGTTGGGCCACCGAAGCGGCTCGATCCCGCCGAGGTCGCTCACGAGGGCGTGGTAGGCGCGCTCGAGCAACCACCAGATCTCTGGGTCCTTCGTGGGCGACGGCCAGCCCTCGATGATCTCGGCGGCGTCCGCTTGATCGATGGCGAGTCGCGGGAAGATCGACGAAAGCTCCGCGCGGTCCGGAAGGCGAAGGCCATGCGGAGACGCCCCGATCGCATCAAGCATCTCCAGCCACGGCCGGTGCTCGTCACGAAAATGCGACGGACTGGCCGCGCCGACGGGCCTCACGCCATGACTATGGCTTCGCGGTAGGGCTCGCGCTCGCTCCGGGACGCCCGCCGAATCCGCCGGGATTGCCGGTCTGCGAACCGAAGAGCTGACCGAGCACGTTCGTTCCGCCAACGACGATGGCCGTCGCCGACACGATCCCCGTGCTGTCAGCCGTCCCGACGACGGTCACCTGATCATTCACCTTGAGGTCTGCGAGCTTCACGTCGGTCTCGGTCGTCTTCACGATCCGTGTGCTCGCGCCGACGAGGACGATCTGGGACGTGGTCGTGGGCGACGCACCCGCGGCCTGCTGCCCCTGGCCGCGCTCGACGGCCGCTACGGTGATGGACCCGTCGTTCACGGCGAGGACCCGGCCGTTGATCGGGACCTGCCCGCCGAGCGCGCCGCCCGCCCCGCCCGCTCCACGCGCGCCTGTCCCGCCCCGTCCGCCGGTCGGCGTGGTGCCGGTCGTCGCGATCGAGCTCGGGGCGGGACTCTGCGTCTTCTCGTAGGTCATGCCCGCGGCGAATCCGGCGCCGGCAATGGCGAGCGCGGCGACGACTCCGATCACGATCTGTGTGCTCTTCATTCTGTTTCTCCCTTGGTCACTGCTATTCGTATCTCAATGCTTCGATCGGGTGGAGGCGAGCGGCGCGCATCGCCGGGTAGAGCCCGAAGACGACGCCGATCGCGACGGACACGCCGACCGCGATGATCACCGTGCCGCTCGTGATGAGAAGCGGCAGGCTTGCCGCTTGCGGGATGCGATGGACGACTTCGGTGATCGCCCAGCCAAGGAGGATGCCGAGCACGCCTCCGAGGCCCGTGAGTGCGACGGCCTCGATGAGGAACTGAGTGAGGATGTCACCGCGCCGGGCGCCAACGGCCTTGCGGATCCCGATCTCGCGTGTCCGCTCGTTCACCGAGACGAGCATGATGTTCATGATCCCGATCCCTCCGACCAGCAGAGAGATCCCGCCGATCGCCCCGAGCAGCAGCGTGAACGTGCCGGTGACCGAGGAGAGCGCCGCGAGCGTGTCGTTCTGGTTCGTGACCGTGAAGTCAGCGCTCGCCGGGTCAGAGATGTTGTGACGCTGCAAGAGGATGTTGTTCACGTCACTGGTCGTGGCGTCCATGGTGTCTGAGGACGTGGCCTTGATGACGATCGAGTTCACGATGTTGAGCCGGCCGGTGAGCACATGCTGCGCGGTCGTCAGCGGCACGACGATCTGGTCGTCGCGACTGAAGCCGAACGTGCTGCCCTTCGTCGTCAGAACGCCGACCACGCGGAAGTTGAGGATCCGCGCGCGTCCGCCACCCCGGTCGCCGCCGAAGACCTGCCGTAGCTGGATCGTCTGCCCGACCGCGTCGGCGTCTCCGAAAAGGTTCTGAGCGGTGGTGGTGCCCAGGATCGCGACCTGCGCGTTGACGTTGAGGTCGCTCGTCGTAAAGAACTCGCCGCTATCCAGCTTCCAGTCACGCACGATCGGGTAGTCCTCGGTCACGCCGGTGACCTGCGTGTTCCAGTTCTGTCCGGCGGCGGTCACCTGCCAGCGGCCGGTCCCCTGTTCCGCTTCCGCGGCTGCGATACCGTCGCCCAGCTGGTTCTGGATGGACCGCATGTCGTCGAGCGTGAGGTTCTGTGCCTGGGCCCCCGCGCCCTTCAGCCCCTGATCGTTCCCGAACTGCGGCTGCACGGTCACGAGGTTCGAGCCGAGGTTCAGGATCGTGGCCTGCACGCTCGCGGAGGCGCCGTTCCCGACGGAGACCATCGCAATGACGGCGGCGACGCCGATGATGACGCCGAGCATCGTGAGCGCCGAGCGCAGCTTGTTGACGACGAGCGATTGCAGCGCCGAGCGGAACGAGTCGTAGAGCTTCATTCAGCGGCGCCGATGCCGGCCGCGATCTCGTCCTCCGCGCGGCGCGGGTGTGGAACGAGCTCGTCACGCGCCACGAGTCCGTCGCGCATGCGCACGATGCGCTTGCAATGCGCGGCCACGTCGGGCTCGTGCGTGACCATGACCACGGTCTTGCCGGCCTCGTTCAGGCGCTGGAAGATCGCGAGGATCTCCGCGCTCGAGCGCGAGTCGAGGTTCCCCGTCGGCTCATCGGCCAGGATCATCGAGGGATCGTTCAGCAGTGCCCGCGCAATGGCCACGCGCTGCTGCTGTCCACCCGAAAGCTCGCTCGGACGGTGATGGATGCGATCGCCCAGGCCCACCTGCTCGAGCGCCGCGAGAGCGCGCTGCCTGCGCGCGTGGCGATCGCCGCCGTAGATGAGCGGCAACTCGACGTTCTCGATGGCATTGAGCCGCGAGAGGAGGTTGTACGTCTGGAAGACGAAGCCGACGTGCTTGTTCCGGATCCCGGCGAGCTTGTCGTCCGAGAGCTTCCCGACGTTCTCGCCAGCGAGCAAGTAGGTCCCGCCGTCAGCGACGTCGAGACACCCGAGCACGTTCATCAGCGTGGACTTCCCCGAACCGGATGGACCCATGATCGCGACGAACTCGCCGGCGCGGACGTCGAGGTCGACGGCGCGCAGCGCGTTCACCGTGATATCCCGCCCGATGTGGTAGGTCTTCGTGATCCCGCGGAGCTGGACGACGCTCTGGTTCACCGACCGATGACCTGGGGGCCGCCACCGAACCCGCCACCCGGCCGGGGCGTCGTGGTCACGCGCGACTGCGGCAGGACGACGAGATCGCCTTCGGCGAGCCCGCTCGCGACCTCGGTGACCGTGTCGTTCGCGATGCCGAAGGTAACGTCCGTGTCTACGGCTTCGCCGTCCTTCAGGATCTGCACGTAGCGCCGGCCGGACGCGCTGCGGATCGCGAGGTTCGGCACGACGAGCACGGCCTGCCGGCTCGCGATGATCACGTTCGCGGTGCCGGTCATACCCGGCTTCACGGACGCGTTCGGCAGGTCGATCGTCACATCGACGCCGTAGACGGGTACACCCTGCTGGATCGTCGCGACGGGATCGAGCGACGTGATCCTCCCGGTCATGCGGGTCCCCGAACCGACCGCATCGACGGTCACGTTGGCGACGAGCCCGAGCTTCAGCTTGGCGACGTCAGCTTCACCGACCGTTCCGTGCAGGACGAGCGAGCTCGTGTTCGCGAGGACAAGCAGAGGACTCGCAGCGTTCTCACCGACCGCCGACGCGATCGAGGCGACGACTCCGCTCGAGGGGGCGGTGAGCGTCGCCGCGTCGAGATTCGTCTGTGCGGTCTGCACCGCCGTTGCGGCGTTGTCGACGCTCGTTTGCGCGGTGGCGAGGTTCAGGGGCTGATTGGCGACGGTCGTCTGCGCCGATTGGACGCTTTGCTGGGCGCGGAGGACCGCCGCATCAATGTTGGCCTGCGCATTCGCGATGGAACCCGTGACCGCGTCGTTCACCGTTTGTAAGGCGGTGCCCGCCTGGTTGATCTTGCTTTTCGTCGAGCTCGCGAGCTGCTGCTCGCTCGTGACCGATGTGAGGATCGAGGCGAGATCGGTACGCGTCTTCGCCAGGTTCGTGTCGGTACGGGTGTTCGCCGTGTTCAGGTTTCCTTGCGAAGATGTCACGCTCGACGAGATGGATGAGAGCGGGGAGTTCACGCTGTCGATGGCCCCGGATATCTTCGACGACGCGAGGGTGTATTCGGACATCGCCTGCTGGAAGTCGGCGCTCGCGCGGCTGGTGTCGGACCCGGAGGCGAGGGCCGAGTCGAACTCGGCGATCGCTGCGCCGATGTCGTCGAGCGAGTGCTGCAGCTCGTCGGTGCTCGGCTTGAGGACGCTCCCCGCGAGGTTCTGCGCGCTCGAGAGCGGGGCATAGGCGCTGTTCATCGAGTTCTGTGCGTTCCTCAGGTCGGACTGCTCGTTCATCGAGAGGCTGCCCGAGCGGAACGCGTTGTCGATGTCGTTCAGCACGATGTCGATCTGGGCCTTGAGGGTGCCAAGGCCATTCTGGTAGCTGCCGAGGTCGGTGTAGAGCGTGGTGCCGAACGAAAGCGCGTTTGCCTTCGCGGTCGCGTAGTTCGTCTTGATCTTCGCGAGATTCTGTTGCGCGGTCGCGATGTCGTTCTGGGTGGACTGCTGGGTCTGCTCGAGACTGCGCTGCGCGTCGCTCGCGGACTGGACCGTCTTCTGGTAGCTGAGCTGGGCGTTCTTCAGGTTCTGCTGCGCCTGCTGCAACGCGCTCTGAAGATCGGTCGCGTCGATGAGCGCGAGCGCCTGACCGGCGGTGACCTGCTGGCCGACGGCGACGTACAGCGCCGAGACCTTGCCATTTGTCTTGAAGGCCAGCTTCGTCTGTCCCGACGCGGCCACCGATCCCGAGACCGCGACCGATTGGGTGACTGATCCCTTCGTCACCGCTTGCGTGCGCAGCTCCTGTTTCGGCGGCTGCGAGTTGGCGCGCGATGCCAAGAGCGCACCCCCGCCTACGGCCACCACCAGCGCGAGCGCCAGCAGCCGCCCTGGCCATGTGGTGACTAAGCCCCTGAGCACGGTCATGAAAGCCTTCTCCCTTGGTTCGCTATCGAGCGGCCAGCTGCGGGTCGGCCGTGTGCGCGAGTCGCGCCGTCACCACGGCCCCGAGCGCGTACGCGAGGGCGGCGACCACCGCCAGAGCGCCCAGATATGGAAGCTGCCATGCGATATAGATAAGGGTCGCGCCTAAGAGGGCGATGAGAGGCGCCGGGAGCCTTTCGCCGTAACCGCGGAGCCCCCTGATCCGAAAGAGCGCGTCGCCGAGCCGCCAGGATGCCGCGGCGAAGCCGACCAGGGCAGCGAGGCCAGCGACGACGAGCGCGACGCTGAACGCGGCGAGCCCAACCTGTAGCGCGGCTGGCACTCCGATGAAACCCCCGTTTCGGAACGTTGAGACCGATCCGAGGAAGACGATCCAGGCGAGCGCGGCTGCCGATGCGCCGACGCCGATGACGGCGAGGCCGCTGCCGAGCACCCGGAGCTGGGCGCGCCAGCCGCCGAGCGACGCGCGATAGGTGCTGACGACCTGGTCGCGAGCGAGGACGAGCGCCGCTGACGTGCCGAGCAGGATCAGCAGGTAACCCGCGGCGTCGCGTGCCGTGTCTGTGAGTCCGCGCTGCACCGGAACGATCGGCTGGAGCGGCGCCGGCAGGTCGCGCTGCGCCTCGACCACCGTGCGCGCGGGTGGCGGGCTGCTTCGTGGGCTGAAGAAGATCCCAGGCCTCTGGATCGACGCGCTGGGCGTGCTGGCGAGCGAGCTCGCGAGCAGGATCGCGGAGACGCCCACCGCGAGGACGACCGCGGCGAAGACAAGCATCGCGTCGCGCTGCTTCATCGACTCGGAGAACGCCGCACCGGAGCGACTATCGACGCGTGTGCGGCGACGAGGCTGGCGATGCCGAGGATCGCGAGCGCGAGGACCGTCGTCCCGTCGACGAAGAAGAACGCATCCGCGCTCTCCGCGGACGCTGCGGTCACCACGTTGTTCAGCGCCGTGGTGAACTCGTCGCCGTGCGTAGCGACCTGGTAGATGAGGAACGCGACCGACGGCAGCGCAAGCACAGCCGCGACGATCCATTCCCACGCGACGGCTTCGCCGGCAGCGACGCGTCGCATGACCGCGTCGCGGAACCCGAGCGGAAGCGCCTGCGGCGCGACCGCCGAGAGCACCTGATGGATGGCGCCCTCCGCGGGCTCGAGATCGGACGGCGCGTACCGGCTCACGCGGACCTCCCCTTCGACCGTGCCGCAAGACGCACCTTGAGCGCCGCACGCGCTCGGTGCAAGTGCGTCTTGACCGTACCGAGGGGGATCTCGAGCGCGTCCGCCACCTCTTGATACGAAAGCTGTTGCATGTGCCGGAGCGTCAGCGCGGCGCGGTAGGCCGCAGGCAGCTCCGCCATCGCCGCGACCACCTCGCCGAGCGCCTCGCGGCGCAGCGCGGTGGCTTCGGGTCCGGAGTCTTGATCTTCCGGCGATTCCGGCAGCTCCAGGGCGGGCGCTTCGTGTGCGTGCCAGCGGCGGACGTGATTCAGGCTGGCGTTCGTGGCGATGCGATAGAGCCACGGCCCGAGGGGGAGCGCGGGATCGTATTGGTGGAGAGCGCGATAGGCGCGGATGAATGCCTCCTGAGCACAATCGTTGGCCGCGTCGGCGTCGCCCGTGATCCGAAGTGCGATGTTGTACACGCGGCCGCCGTACCGTTCGACGATGGTCGCGTAGGCGTCGGCGTCACCGGCGAGGCACGCCCGTACGACGTCCTGGTCGGTGCCGGTCAGCCGAGCCTCCGTTACACGGCCAGGACCTAGCCCGGTCACTCGCTCTACCCGGTGGTCCGGCGCGGTGTTTCGCGTATTCTCGGCCCACTCCATGGACCTCACCTGGCTGGGCCACGCCTGTTTCCGCATGCGCGGCCGCGAAGGGGTCGTGCTGACCGACCCGCCTGACCCCAAATCTGGTCACGCCATCTCCAAGACCGAGGCTGCGATCGTCACCATCTCGCACGAGCACCTTGGTCATTCGAGTCTCAAGTCCGTTGGTGGCGAGCCGGTGGTGCTCCGCGGGCCAGGCGAATACGAGGTCCATGAGGTGCTCGTTACCGGCATCGCTTCGTTCCACGACGATGAGAAGGGCACGGCGCGCGGACGGAACACGGTCTTCGCCATACGCCTCGACGATCTCGTGGTCTGCCATCTCGGAGATCTCGGCCACGAGCTCCCGGCGGCGGACCTCGAGCGGCTCGGCGACGTCGACATCGTCCTCGTGCCGATCTCCGGCGCGGACGTCAACCTGACCGCGGCGAAGGCCGCCGAGGTCATCCATCAGCTGGAGCCCAAGGTCGTCGTGCCGATGTCATATGACCCGGACGACAAGAAGAAGGACAGACCTTATGACCGGCTGTTACACGAGCTCGGGGTCAAGGAGCTCACTCCGGTCCCAAAGCTCTCAGTCACCCGCGGTTCATTGCCAGAGAACGTCCAGGTCGTCGCGCTGGACTCTCGCGCGCGCTAATCTCGCGCCGCGAGGGAGGGGCACATGACGTATCCGCAGGGCGCCGTCCGCGCCTTTCAGTACGGGCTTGGCATCTTCGCGCTGACCGCGATCATCGGCCTTACCAACGCGACCAAGATCATCGGCGACGTCAATCGCGACACGCTTCTCACTCACCTTCACTCGGGGACACTCGGATGGATCACGATGGGCGTGTTCGGCCTCGCGCTCGCACTGTTTGGCCGGAACGGATCGACGGTGGGGCCCAACGTGCTCCTCAGCGCTCTCGCCACAGCGGCGTACGTCCTCGCCTTCTGGTCGGGCAACTTCTACGCTCGCGCGCTGTTTGGCGTGGTCATGCTCGCGACGATCTTCGGCTGGTGGGCGTGGGTCCTGTATCGAGCCTCGGCGCAGGGCTACGGGCGGCTCACGAACCCGCAGCTCTCGATCGTCCTCGGACTCACCACCCTCGTGATCGGTTCGACGCTCGGCGTGATCGTCCAGATCCTGTACGCGACCAACAATCTCAACGATCAGAACGCCGTTCTCATCGGCGCGCACGCGTCCGCACAGGTCGGCGGCTACCTGATCCTCGTCGCGGCCGGTGTCGCCGAATGGATCCTGAATCCGGGCGGCGGGAGGACGAGAGGCGGCGAGATCCAGTCATGGCTCCTTTTCCTCGCCGGGCTCACGCTCGCGATCGGATTCCTCGCGAACGTCCAGCCGCTCCTGATCGTCTCGAACGTTCTGCAGCTGGTCGGCATCATCATGGTCGCCGTCCGTCTGGGCGGCCGCGTTCTGGGAGCAGCTTGGGGCGCACCGACGGGAGCGCGCCATGCCGCCATCACCATCCCGTTCATGGCCCTTGGACTGGTGTTGCTCATCGCGCTCGTACAGATGACGATCGCGGCCCAAGGCGACTTTTCGAAGGTCCCTCCGGGCTTCATCAACGCACTCAATCACACGATGTTCGTAGGCCTCTCGACCAACATGCTGTTTGGGGCGGTCCTGACGCTCTTGGCTGATCGCCCGCGCGTCTGGCCCTGGGCCGATCACGTCATCTTCTTGGGCCTGAACATTGGAGCGGCCTCGTTCATCGCGGTGCTGATCTTCGTCGGGACGAGCGCGGGCTCGTCTCCCTTCTCACATCCGGTGGCCTTCACCGCGCCGATCATGGGTCTTTCGGTGCTGCTCGCGATCGTCACGTACGAGATGCGCCTTGCGGGCGCCCCCGCACCGATGCGGGTACCCGCTCCCGCCTAGCGAGCGAATCACCGGACGGCCGTCGAGCTGACGGCCGTCCGGTATACTTTGAGTACGTCGCGCGTGGTGCGCGGCGACTTTTTCTGTTCGGAGAGGTCACCAAGTCCGTGTACGCGGTCGTCCGGAACGGCACCAAGAGCTACCGGGTCGAGGAAGGCACCCAGATCACCGTCGATCGCCGCAAGGCGAATCTCGGGGATACGGTGACGTTCGACCAGGTGCTGCTCGTCGCCGACGGCGTGCGCGTACGTGCCGGAACACCCTTCGTGAGCGACGCCAAGGTCTTGGCGGAGATCGTCCGGCATGGAAGAGGCCCGAAGATCCGCGTGTTCAAGTACAAGAACAAGACGAGGTCGCGGAAGACGCGTGGCCACCGACAGGACCAGACCACGCTCCGGATCACGAAGATCGAGGCATAGAGGGAAATGGCACACAAGAAAGGCGCGGGTTCGACCCGCAACGGACGAGATAGCGCCGGGCAACGGCTTGGCGTAAAGGAATACGCGGGCGCGCGCGTCGACGCGGGGGCGATCATCGTTCGCCAGCGCGGCACGAAGGTACTGCCCGGCACGAACGTCGGCGTCGGCAAGGACCACACGCTCTTCGCGCTCGTCGCGGGGACGGTGGAGTTCAAGCCGGCCCGTGACGATCGCCGACGCGTGAGCGTCGTCGCAAGCTAGAGGTCAGGTCATGAAAGAAAAGATCCATCCCAAGTACATGCAGGCGAAGATCATCTGCGCCTGCGGCCGCTCATACACCACGGGGTCCACCAAGCCGGAGCTCCACGTCGAGGTCTGTGCAGGCTGCCATCCGTTCTACACCGGGACGCAGCACATCCTCGACGTGCAGGGTCGCGTCGAACGCTTCACCAAGCGCTACGCGAAGAAAGAACCGGCGGCGCCGTCCGCGACCGCGGAGGCCGCTCCGCACCGTTAGGTGCCGATGAATTTGACCGGCGGCCACGCCGGTCTTGAGGTCATCGTCGGTTCGATGTTCAGCGGGAAGAGCGAGGAGCTCATCAGGCGCGTCAAGCGCGCGATCATCGCGCGGCGCGCGGTCCAGGTCTTCAAGCCGGCCATCGACGACCGCTTCGGAAACGCGCTGGTCCGTTCGCACGACGGCGACTCCTTCGTCGCGCGCCCCGTGCGCGTGAGCGTGGATATCTCGCGATCGGTCGAGCCGGAGACGAGCGTCGTCGGGATCGACGAGGTGCAGTTCTTCGATTCGGACATCGTCGACGCGGTCCGCTCGCTCGTGGCGAGCGGACGTCGCGTGATCTGCGCGGGTCTCGACCTCGACTTCCGTGGCGAGCCTTTCGGCGCTGTGCCGGTTTTGCTCGCGTTGGCCGAACGCGTCGACAAGCTCGAAGCGATCTGCGTCGTCTGCGGCGAGGCCGCGACCCGCACGCAGCGGATCGTGAACGGGGTGCCGGCCTTCTTCGACGACCCGATCATCGTCATCGGCGCGCAGGAGGCCTATGAGGCGCGGTGCCGGGGCTGCCACGAGGTGCCGCGCCGTGAGACGACCTACTACGTCCGGGCGAAGCCCGGCGGAGCAGGACGGTCGACCGATGCCTGAGCATCGAGCGACCACCTATGGGGGCCAGGCGGTCATCGAGGGCGTGATGATCCGAGGACGACGGACCGTCGCCCTTGCCTGCCGCCGCCCGAACGGTGACATCTATCGCTATCGCGAGCCGCTGCGTTCGCCACTGCTGCGCTCGCCCGTTGCGCGGTTGCCGTTCGTGCGCGGGATCGTGGTGTTGTGGGAGTCGCTGAGCTACGGGCTCCGCATGCTGATGCGGTCCGCGGAGGTGCAGCTCGAAGGCGAGCAGGGTCAGAGCACCGGCGGCAACAACATCGTCATCGGAGTTGCGCTCTTCGCCGCGCTCGTGATCTTCATTGGAGTCCCATATGTGGCGACCAATCTGGCGCGTGCCGCGATCCCGAGCTCGGTGGTGCTGAACATCGTCGAGGGAGTGATCAGGCTCGTCCTTCTCATCGGTTATCTCATCGCTATCTCGTTCATGCCCGATGTCCGGCGGGTGTTCGCTTATCACGGCGCCGAGCACATGACCATCCATGCGTTCGAGCACGGGGATCCACTCCTGCCCGAGCGCATCGCTCCCTACCCGACGGCGCATCCACGCTGTGGCACGGCGTTCCTGCTGTTCGTCGCCGTCGTCGCGATCGCGCTCTTCGCATTCCTTCCGCGGGTCAATCTCCTGGTCGACCTCATCACGCGACTCTTGTTGGTCGTCCCGGTCGCGTCGATCTCGTACGAGGTGCTCAGGCTCGGCGCCGCGCACGAGCGCCTCCCCGTCATGCGCGTCCTCATCGCGCCGGGTCTGCTGCTGCAGCGCATCACCACACGGCGACCGGACGCGCGGATGATCGAGGTCGCGGTCGCGTCGCTCGAGGAGGCGATCGCGGGCGATCGTGAGGCCGAGGCTGCGGCATGACCGATTCGCTGACGCCTGGACTGCGCAAACGCCTGAACAAGGTCGAGGAGCGCTACGACGAGCTCGGACGCTCGCTCTCCGATCCCGCGACGACCTCCGATCCGTCCCGTCTGCGGAGCGTCGGCCAGGAGTTCGCCGCCCTCGAGCCGGTCGTCGAGACGGTGCGCTCGCTGCGCACGGCTGAGAAGCGGCTCGCAGATGCGCGCGAGCTGGTGGACGGTGACGACGCCGATCTACGTGACCTCGCGCGCGAGGAGATCGCGGAGGCGACCGATCAGGTGACCCAGCTTGGCACGCGCCTCCGCTCGCAGCTCGTGCCGCGCGATCCGCTCGATGAGAAGAACGTCATCGTGGAGCTACGGGCGGGCGAGGGCGGAGAAGAGGCCGCCCTCTTCGCGGGCGATCTGTACAAGATGTACCTCCGCTACGCCGAGCGGCACCGCTGGAAGACCGAGGAGCTCTCCGCGAGCCGATCCGAAAAGAACGGCTTCAAGGAAGTCATCTTCCGCGTGGCTGGAAAGGGCGCCTACTCGAAGCTCAAGTTCGAATCGGGCGTCCATCGGGTGCAGCGCGTGCCGGCGACCGAGGCGCAGGGCCGCATCCACACGTCCACGGCGACGGTGGCGGTGCTGCCCGAGGCCGAGGAGACCGACCTCGTCATCAACGACGAAGACCTCAAGATCGACGTGTACCGCGCCGGCGGCCACGGCGGCCAGGGGGTGAACACCACCGACTCCGCGGTGCGCATCACGCACCTCCCGACGGGTGAGGTCGTGACCTGCCAGGACGAGCGCAGCCAGCTCAAGAACAAGGCGAAGGCCATGGCGGTGCTGCGCGCGCGACTCCTCGCGCGTGCGCAAGAAGAGCGGGAGGCCGCGGAGTCGACGGCGCGGCGGGCGCAGATCGGCAGAGGCGAACGCGCGGAGAAGATGCGGACCTACAACTATCCGCAGGACCGCATCACCGACCGGCGCCTCGGCTACAACATCTCGAACATCGAGCGCCGCATGGACGGCGAGATCGACGACCTCATCGACGCTCTCGCGGCCCAGGACGAGGCCGACCGGCTTTCGAGCCTCGAGGAGGACGGCGAGTGACCGACGTCGCGATCCGCGGGGGGACCGTCGTCACGCCAGACGGTGATCGGCGCGCGGACGTCGCGATCGCGGGCGGGCGCATCGCGTCCATCGGCGTGATCGAACGCGCCGATCGGGAGATCGATGCGCGCGGAAAGCTCGTGCTGCCGGGATGCGTCGATCTGCACACACACCTCGCCTCGACGCCGACGTGGCAGCCGCTCGACGGCTTCGAGCACGGCACGCGCGCCGCCGTGGCGGGCGGCGTCACGACGGTCGTCTCGATGGTCTACCAGGAGAATGGCTCGCTTCGCGCCGGTCTCGAGCGCGGCCTGCGCGACGCGGCGCGCTCGATCGCGGATTTCGCGTTTCACATCGTCGTGACCGATCCAAGTCCGGCTGCGCGCGCCGAGATCCCCGGTCTCGTGCGCGAGGGCCATGCCGGCCTCAAGGTCTTCATGGTCTCGCCAGGCTTCGCCGCACGGACCGCCGAGTACCTCGCCGCATATCGCGCAGCGGGCGAGGTCGGAGCGCTCGTGGCTGTCCACGCCGAGGACCACGCGCTCATCGCGAAGCGCACGGCCGAGCTGCATGCCGCCGGCCGGGTCGGGGTCGAATGGTTTCCCGAGAGCCGGCCGCCGCAGGCGGAGGAGATCGCCGTCCGCGCGGCGGTCACACATGCGCGCGAGACCGGCGTAGCGATGTATCTGGTGCATCTTTCGTCGCGCGGCGCGCTCGCGCCGCTCCGCGAGGCGCGCGCGGCGAGCCACCCCGTGCACGGAGAAACGCGGCCGCTCTACCTCTATCTGACGCGCGAGCGGTTCCGCCGTCCCGACGCCGCGCTCTGGGTCGGTCAGCCACCGCTGCGCGAGGCCGAAGACGTCACCGCGGTGTGGGCGGCGCTGGCCGACGGCACGCTCGACACCGTCGGCACCGACCACATCCCGCGCACACGAGCGGACAAGCTCGCGCCGGATCTCTCCTTCGATCGGATCCCGCCCGGCGTCTCGAATCTCGAGACGCTCCTGCCGATGCTCTATTCGGAGGGTGTCGTGAAGGGCCGCCTCACCCTCGCGCGACTCGTGGAAGTGCTCGCCACCGCGCCGGCACGGATCGCCGGCATGTACCCGCGGAAGGGCGTCATTGCCGTGGGCTCGGACGCAGACGTCGTGGTCTTCGATCCAAACGCGCGACGCAGTGTCCGCGCAGCCGACCTCCACTCGGCATGCGACTACGACCCGTACGAAGGATGGGACGTGACCGGCTGGCCGGAGGTCGTCCTATCGCGGGGCGAGGCGGTCTTCGAACGCGGGACCGTCGTGGGCCGGCCGGGACGCGGCCGCCTCATGCCACGAGCACCATACGCGGCATGAGCGAGCAGGAGCCGACCCGCGTCGAGCAGGTCACGAAGCTCCTGAACCTCATCAGTGGGTACCACGTGACACACCTCCTCGAGATCGCCCGCGAGCTCGGGATATGGGAGCTCATCACGGCAGAGCCCGGGGTGACCGCGCGTGAGCTCGCCAAGCGTCTCGGGACCGAACCCTTCTACAGCGAGGTCCTTTGCCGGACCGCGTTCGCGTTCGACCTGCTCGCGCGTGAGCGTGACGGCTGGCGCATGGCCCCGCACTTCGACGAGATCCTCGGGACGCCGGACAGCACCTTTTACCTTGGCCGGGCCGCCCAGGTGCACATGCAGGTCGGCCGGGACTACGCCGAGATGCCGCGCCGCTTCCGCGACGGTTCCATCTTCACGTTCCAGGACCACGATGCCGCGTTCATCGAAGCGGTCGCCGCGTCGCTGAAGACGCTCCCCCAGATCCTCACCGATGTCGTGCTGCCGAAGCTGCCGAAGCTCGAACGTCGCTTCGCTGACGGTGCCCGTGTCCTCGACGTCGGTTGCGGTGCCGGCTGGGCGCTCGTTCACCTGGCGGAGCGTTTCCCGAAGACGACGTGTGTCGGCGTCGACATCGAGCCGCGCTCGATCGAGCTCGCGAACGACCTCATCCGCTCACGCGGGCTCGCCCGTCGCTGCGCGGCGCGGGTCATGGGCGCGGAACGTCTTGCCGAGGACGGTGCGTACGACATCGCAACGAGCTTCCTGGTCGTGCACGAGATCCCACCCGCAGTGAAAGAGGATGCCTTCCGCGGCGTCGCGCGGTGCCTCGTTCCCGGTGGAAGCTTCGTGATCTTCGACGAAACGTATCCCGAAACAGATGCGGAGCTCCGGACGATGCCGACACGCTTCGCCGCGCTGGCGCAATGGTTCGAGCTCACCTGGGGTAATCGCGTGAACACCAGAGCCGAGGTCGATGCGCTCTGCGCTCAGGCAGGCCTTCGCATCGCCGACGAGACGAGGTACTCGAGGTTTGCGATCATTGTCGCGGAGAAGAAGTGATGATCGAGCGACTCAGATACGACGAGGACAAGGCTTTCTTGCTAGCGGACGATGCGGCCACGATCGCCCGCATCGTGCGGACCGTCCCGCCCGATCGCTTGCGCGCGACGAAGTTCGATCAGTGGACGGCGGTCGAGATCATCGGGCACCTCGCTGACGCGGCGGAGATCTTCGCCGACCGCGTGCAGCGCTGCGTCGACGAGGAGAAACCGCAGGTCGCGTCCTACGACCAGGACGAGGTGGCGTCCGAGCGCGAGAACGACGTGCGCGATCCCCTGGAGCTTTCGCGCCGGCTCTCAGCTGCGCATTCGCGCATCATCCACTTGCTCCAGCGTCCCGGAGTGGCGGCCAGACCGGCCGTCCACAGCGCCTGGGGTGAAGTTGACGCCGGCCATTTTGGCGCGTACCAGGCGGCCCATTCGCACGGGCACACGAGCGAGCTTTCGGCGGCATTCCCGCCGACCGTCTAGCCGACCGTCCGGAACGCAAGTCCTAGTCATGGCGTAATACATCCGTGGCTTCCCTGCGAGAGCAGGCGCTGGCGCCGCTCTCGCGGGCTGACGCGGAGCGCCTTCTCCCTGACCTCTCCAGCGGGCGGCAGACCCTGGAGCGGCGTGTCCTGCGCGCGCGGTGTCTCAAGTACTTCGAGTCGTTCGATCTCGCCTGGGCGGAGCTCAACGAGGTCCTGCCGCAGATCCGCGATCCGCTCCTCGAGGCGCGCGTTGCGGTGGATCTGCTTCACCTTTCCTATTACCTCGTCCGCCGGCCCGACTCGCCGCGCCTCGAACAGATCGCCGTGAAGAACGCGGGCTCCGATCCTTTCATCCTCGCGGAGATGCACCTCGGCGCCTCGATCGTTCTCACGGCGCAGAACGAGATCAGCGCGGCCCTCGTGCGCGCGCGGCGGTGCGAGGATGCTCTGCAAGGGGCTCCCAAGGGCCGATCAAGGGATCTCGTCGCGACACGCGTACAGCGGCAACTTGCGCATCTCCTCTCGCACTCCGGGGACTACCTGGACGCGGCTACCGCCGCCGAGGCCACGGTCCGCAATGCGTCACGGGTGAATGATCCGTGGGAGGCCGCGTGGGCGACGTACACGGGCGGGTTCGTGGACTGGGCCGCGGGACGTATCGATCGCGCGGTGGATCAATTCACCAAGGCCGAGGCCGGCCTGCGCGCCGTCGGTTCATCGGTCTGGCGCTACACGTGCCTCTGCCTCGCCCGAGCCCGGATGGAGCGGGGCGAGATCGCAGACGGCGACCGGCTCGCGCGGCAGAGTGCCACCGGCGCGGCGGAAGACCACGCTCACCTCGCACTCCTGCGGGGTGAGACGGATGTTGCCGACCGGATCCTCACGCGCGCCCCGACCGGCTATCCGGAGGACGAGCAGTTCCGCAACAACGTGCGCGCGATCGTCCGCGCGCAGAAGGGCGACCCGCGTGGCGGGGTCCGCATGCTCGACGAGGCGGCCAATGAGTACGAGGCGCGCGGCATGGCGCACTGGGCCCTAGGCGCCGCGGTTCACGCGGCCTACTGGCGGGAGACCCTCGTGCGTGGCGGCGGTGCGTCCCGCGCGGCGGGTCTGGTGCGCGACATCGGTGCGCGCGGTGGCGAGGGGTTCGCGTACTACCTGCCCGAGGTCGCCTCGTGGCTGGGTCGCGCGGCCGAGCGGGATCCGGCGGCGCGCGAGCTCGCCCGGAAGATCCGCGCGCGCGCCGAGGCGGTGCTGCGGCGTGCGAAGACGGACAGCGCGGCGACGGTCGGCTCTTCCGCGCTCGACGAGGCCACCTTTTACCTGCGGACCGTGGGTCTCACATGGCGGGAGCTCGGGATCCTGCGCGAGATGGAGCTGCTCTCGCGCGAGGGGAAGCGGCTCGACCGTGCTTCGCTGGCGGAGCGCCTCGGAGTGTCGCCGAACACTCTGCGGGTCCATCTCACGCGGATCCGCGCGAAGCTCGACGTCGGCGATCGACGCGGTGATGAGGTTCTGCTCTCCGCGGCGCTCACGCAGCGTCCCGTGGCATGAACCCGGGACCCGTCTGGCTTATCAGCGGCGTGCCCGGAGCGGGAAAGACGAGCGTCGCGCGGGCGCTCTGTGCGCGTTTCGCGCGCGCGCTGCACATCCCGGTCGACGACCTGCGGGACTTCGTCGTGAGCGGTCGCGGGAATCCCCTCATACCAATGACGGCCGAAACGAAGCTGCAGTTTCGACTCTCGTGGGCCGTGGCCGCGACCATGGCGGCGCGGTACGCGGACGAGGGCTTCGTCGTGGTCATCGACGATGTCGTGCCTCGCTGGGGTCTCGAGGTCTACGAGCGCGCTCTCGGTGACCGCGCACTTAGAAAGGTGCTGCTCGCTCCGGCCCTGGAGATCGCGCTCGAGCGAAATTCGCGCCGCAAAGACAAACCGTTCGACCCTGGGATCCTCGTGCCGGCCATCAAGAACCTCCACCCGAGCCTGCTCTCCGGGGGCGCGGGATGGCTCGTTCTCGATAGCTCGCGGATGACGATCGACGAGACCGTCGCGGCGGTCCTCGATGGTTTCGAGCGCACCGGGGACTCGCGACCGTCCTCTGCCTAATCATGTTTGTTCTCCGGGTATCGTGGCGACTTCAATGTTCGGCCCCGTGCTGAAGGGCGACAACGTCACGCTGCGCCCGGCGCGCGAGGGCGATGCCGAGCACTTCGTCCGGTGGTTCGCGGACATGGAGGTCACGCGTCACCTCAGCCGCCGCGCGGCGGTCTCGCTCCAGCAGGAACAGGAATTTCTCAAGAAGATCGGTGAGTCCAAGGACGACGTGTGGTGGGTGATCGAGGCCGAGGGCAAGCCGATCGGGGCCACAGGGATCCACCGCATCGACTGGCTCGATGCGAACGGGATGACCGGGATCATGATCGGCGAGAAGGATTGCTGGGGAAAGGGCTACGCGACCGAGGCGATGCGGCTCCGCACGCGATATGCGTTCCGCGAGCTCAATCTCCACAAGCTCATGACGGAGGTCGACACCGAGAACGTCGCCAGCCGCAAAGCCCTCGAACGAAGCGGCTATCGCACCGTGGGCATCCGGCGCGAACAGAACTTTCGTGAGGGCAAATGGAAGGACCGTTGGCTCGGTGAGGTGCTGCGCGACGAATGGGAGCGGGGGGGCTGAGACCTGCCTGCGACCCTGCGCGAGAGCGTGTCTCCTAGCCTTTGTGACGGTCCAAGGGTCGCGTGATGAAGGTCCTCGTCATTCTTTTGCTCATCGTCGGCGGTGTAGGGGCATTCCTCTACTTCCCCCGTGGCGGAGCGAGCACGTCCGCGACGAACGCCGCCACGCTCGCGGTCCTCAACACGGCGATCGAAGGCTCGCGCGCGGGAGCCGGATTCGCGCCCGCCCTTGACGGCGAGGTCTATGCAACCGGCGACCTCGTCCGCGCCAACAGCGACGGACGCGGGGTCCTGACGTTCTTCGACGCCTCGTCTCTGTCGGTCGACCCCGGCGCCCAGGTGAAGGTGATCGCGCTCAACCGCCTGCCGAGCGACGGGATCCAGGTGATGATCGAGCAGACCCTCGGGCGGTCGTGGTCGTCCGTTCAGAAGCTCAAGACGCCAGACTCCAAGTTCGAGCTCAGGACACCGAGTACGACCGCGATCGTACGCGGAACGGCGTTCCTCACCCTGGTGCAACAACTCCCCACGGGCGGCACGCAAACCACCTACCAGGTCGACGACGGCAGCCTGCAGGTGACCGCAACCGCGGGCGGCACCGTCGCCGTCCCCGCAGGCACGCAGGTGACCATCGCCGAGGGCGCGTCCGCACCCGCGAACCCCACGCCGATCCCGCCGTCGCCGCGCCTCGAGATCACCGGCTCGCTCGGCCTCGGCTTCTTGGCGGTAGCGCCGACCGGCGCGACGTGCGGTCCCGCCGGCGGCAAGGCCGAGATCTTCGGGTGCGTCGCGACCTCGAGCAAGATCACCGTCCGCGATCCGGCACCCGGTCGCTGGGGGTTGTTCCTCACCTCGGGTGCCCCGCTCGGCGCCACGATCACGGTCGAGGCATTCGTTGGGACGGCCCGAAGCGCGCAACGTGCGACCTCGCGCAGCCTCAACGCGAATGATCTGGTCCGGAGCGGCATCACCCTGACCGGCGGACCGTCCCCTGCGCTGTCGCCGTTCGAGGACATGACCCCTGTGGCCAGCGTGTGCGCGGCGACCGCCCCAGGCCGCATCTTCGCGAACGGGACGCTCGACGCCCGCCTCGAGGCGGTGCGGGCGTTCGCCCGCGACAACCGCGGGATCCCGGTCTCGGTGATCTACACGGAGGCAGAGCTCAACCAGTCCATCGCGGCGAACGCGCCGACGACGCAGGGCGTGACGCTGAACGACGCGAAGATCACGATCGACGGCGGCGGCATCCACGGGACCGCGAAAGCCGCGACCCAGTTCATCACGTTAAACGCGAGCGCCGATGTGATCGGTGGTCCGGTCGGCGACAAGATCACCCTCCGCGTCTCGCGCCTGGAGGCCGATCCGCTGCCGGCCGGGCTCCTCGACGCGGTCCGCGGCCTCGCAGACACAAGCACCGGCGCCTTTTCGAGCACCATCCCGTTCCTGGTGAAGCAGGTCTCCTTCCGTAACGGGTGCTTCTTCGTTAGCGGGGTGACGCCGCCCTAAGCGCGCGCGACAATTCGCGCGTGCGGCCGGAGCTCGAGAAGCTTGTGCGGGATGGGATGGCCCGCTACCACGTCCCCGGTGTCGCGATCGGCATCCTTCATGAGGGCGACGAGGACATCGCGGCGTACGGCGTCACCAGCATCGAGCATCCACTTCCAGTGGACGGCGACACGCTCTTTCAGATCGCGTCGATCACGAAGACGATGACGGCGACGGTCGTGATGCGCCTGGTCGAACGTGGCGCGCTCGATCTGGACGCGTCGGTCCGCCGGTACCTGCCGGAGTTCCGCCTGCGCGACGAGGACGCGGCGACTCGCGTGACCCTCCGCCATCTCGTCACCCACACCGGCGGCTGGCTCGGCGACTGCTTCGCGGACTTCGGCAAGGGCGACGACGCGCTCGCCCGGTACGTCGCGGCGATGGCCGAGCTCGAGCAGCTCACGCCGATTGGCGAGGTCTGGCACTACTCGAACTCGAGCTTCGCCGTCCTCGGCCGGCTCATCGAGGTCGCGACCGGCAAGACCTTCGAGGCCGCGGTCCGCGAGCTCCTGTTCATCCCGCTTGGCATGGCCAAGAGCTGCTTCAACGCAGACGAGGCGATCACGCACCGCGTGGCGATCGGACACGTGATCGTGGACGAGCAGCCACGGGTCGCCCGGCCGTGGGCGTTCCCGCGCGCGACGACCCCCGTCGGCGGAGTGGTCTCGAACGTACGCGAGCTCCTGGCCTACGCCAGGTTCCATCTCGGGGACGGGCGCACGCCCGACGGCGGCCGCCTGCTCTCGGTCGGGTCGCTCGAGCTCATGCGCACACGGCTCACGCCGGCCGACAACGACCGCGCCGTCGGTGTGGCGTGGTTCCTCCGGGAGGTCGGCGGCGTCACGATCCAGTACCACGGCGGTGCGGCGATCGGCCAGCAGGGCGTCCTCATGCTCGCGCCTGAGCGTGGCTTCGCCATCGCGGTGCAGACCAATTCCGGGCGGGGAGCGCTGCTGCACGAGTCGATAACCAAGTGGGCGCTGAAGACGTTTCTTGGCGTCGAGGAGCCGGAGCCCGAGCATGTCCGCATGACCAAGACGCGCCGCGACGAGCTGGTCGCGCGCTACACGGCCGCGCTCGCGGACGTCGAGCTTCGGGCGGGTGGCGACGGCGTCCTCCTGTATCGCTCGACCAGCCACAACATCCTCGGCGTCAAGCCGCGGCCGAGCGATCCACCGCCTTCGCCGATCGCGTTCACCGACGAGGACCGCTTCGTGTGCCTGGAGGGCCCGCTCAAAGACATCAAAGGCGAGGTAATCCGCGACGACAGCGGCGCGGTCCGCTGGATCCGCGCAGGGGGCCGCGTGTATCGCCGCGTCGAGGCCTGACCGAACGGTGCGTCAATACCTGGCGATCCTGAGGAAAGCGCTCGCCGAAGGCGACGATCGCGCGGACCGCACCGGTGTCGGCACGCGCGCGATCTTCGGCGAGACGATGCGCTTCGATCTCGCGGACGGCTTCCCCGCGGTCACCACGAAACGTCTCGCATTCCGGTCGGTCGTCGCGGAGCTGCTGTGGTTCCTCGCCGGCAGCTCGGATGTGAACGAGCTGCACGCTCTCGGTGTGCACATCTGGGACGGCAACGCGTTCGCGGACTACTGGCGCCAGCGCGCGCGGTTCCCCGGGGACGCGGGGCGCAACTACGGGCAGCAGTGGCGCGATTGGATCGCGCCCGACGGGAGGCACATCGACCAGCTGCGCGAGGTGATCCGCGTGATCCGCGAACAACCGGCGAGCCGCCGCATGGTCGTGAGCGCGTGGAACCCCGGCGAGATCGATGCGACATCGCTCCCAGCATGCCACGCGCTGTTCCAGTTCTTCGTCGCCGGTCCGCGGCTCTCGCTGATGATGTACCAGCGCTCGTGCGATCTCGTGCTCGGCGTGCCGTTCAACGTTGCCGAGTACGCGCTCCTCCTGCATCTGGTGGCACGTGAGGTGGAGCTCGAGCCGCGCGAATTCATCCACGTCCTCGCCGACGCGCACGTGTACGCGGATCACGTCGATGCCGCGCGCGAGCAGCTGGAGCGCGAGCCATTCCCCGCGCCGGCACTCTGGCTCGATCCCGAGCTCCGCGGAGTCGACGACGCCGTCGCGCGATACCGCGAGATCGTCGCGCGCGCGAAACGCGGCGAGGCGCCCGGCCCCCTCCTCGACGGCTTCGCGCGCCTTCAGAACTACCAGCACCATCCGCCGATCAAGGCGAAGATGGCGGTTTGACCCGAATCTCGTTCGTCGTTGCGTTCGACCGCAACAAGGTGATCGGCAAGAACGGCGGTCTCCCTTGGCGGCTTCCCGACGACATGAGACGTGTGCGTCAGGTCACGATGGGGAAGCCCCTCATCATGGGTCGCCGTACATACGAATCGATCGGCCGACCCTTGTCCGGACGCACGAATATCGTGCTCACGCGCGACCCGGCGTTCCATCCGGGCGGCGTGCTCGTGGCGCCGACGCCTGAGGAGGCACTCGCGCTCGCGGGTGACGTGCCTGAGGTGATCGTCTTCGGCGGCGCCCAGGTTTTCCGGCACTTCCTACCGATGGCCGATCGCATCTACCTCACGCAGGTCGATGCGGATGTCGGCGGTGATACCTACTTCGACTTCAACGGCACCGACTGGCGCGAGGTCGAGAACGTTCCGCACCCGGCCGACGAGCGTCACCCTTATCCATTCAGCTTCCTGACGCTCGACCGCATACGAAAGTCGTGAGCGGCGCCGCGGGATTCGTATGGGACCCGCGACTGGCGTCGCACGTGTACCGCGAAGACCATCCGCTCAAGCCGTGGCGGCTGCGCGGTGTGCACGACACCCTCGAGCGCCTGGGCGCCTTCGCGCTGCCCGGCGCCCGTCTTCTTACGCCCCGCGACGCGACGCGCGCCGAAATCGAGCGCGTCCACGATTCTGCGTACGTCGACGCCATCGTCCAGGCCTCCGCCCGGCCGGGCCTCGACTACTCGGAGTGGGGTCTCGCCAAGTGGGGCGACACGCCGCCGTTCCAGGGAATGCACGAGGCGTCGCTCCTCACGACCGGCGCGTCGCTCGTAGCCATGGAGGAAGTCATCTCGGGCCGGGCCCGCGTCGCCTTCAACGGTTCCGGCGGGCTGCATCACGCGATGCGCCGCCGTGCGTCGGGTTTCTGCATCTACAACGATCCGGCGATCGTGTGCGGCATGCTCGCGGACCGCGGGATGAGAGTCGCCTACATCGACATCGACGCTCATCACGGCGACGGGGTCCAGGCGGCGTTCTACGAGACCGACCAGGTGCTCACGATCTCGCTGCACGAGACCGGCCGCACGCTCTTCCCTGGCACGGGGTTCGCGGACGAACGCGGCGCCGGCAAGGGAGCCGGCTACAGCATCAACGTGGCCCTGCCCCCGTATACCGACGATTCGGCCTACGTGCGCGCGTTCGACGCCGCCGTCCCGCCGCTCGTGGAGCGCTATCGGCCGGATGTGCTCGTGACCCAGCAGGGCATCGACACTCACTTCGCCGACCCGCTCACGCATCTTCAGCTCTCCACACACGCTCGCCAGCACGTCGTGCGCTGGTTCGGGTCGACGCCGTATCCCTGGGTTGCGATGGGCGGCGGCGGATACGACCTCGACGCGGTGCGCCGCACGTGGTCGATGGAGTACCTCCTCATGCTCGGCGCTCCGATCCCGCCGGAGCTCCACGACCAGCATCCGCCGCTCTTGAGCGGCAGTAATAGGACCGCGGTCGACAGTGCGACCGATCAGGCCGTGCGCGAGGCGCTCGCAGCCGCATTCAGTTGAGGGTGCCCGTCGCCGAGCTCCACTGGCCGAGACAGTTCGCCGCGTGGGCCCTACGGACGGGAGCGCTGCCGCAGGCGCTCGCGTGCATCGCGCTGGCCATGATCTTCTCCACCGCGGGCGCCTACCGCATGGCGACGAGCATCCGCGTCGAGGACATCGTCTTTGGTTCGACGCGCAGCCCCGCCGTCGACACGTTGCTCGGCGCCATCGGCGTCGAGCGCACCGCGGTCCTGGTGTACCTGCTGCAGCGATCGTTCGATGCGCTTGTGGTCGCGTCGGCCCTCACCCCGATCTTCCTCTGGCTTCTGGGCTCTAGCGCGATGCATGCGGCGGCGCGGCTGCGGGGCGCGCGCGGTCATCCGTTCATCCCGCTTCTCGTGCTCTTCGCCTACGCGGAGCTCGTGTATCAGGCGCCGACGTCGCTCGCGGGCATCATCTTCGGCGCCCAAGGCGCAGGCGCCCAGCTCGCGACCGCACTTAGCCTCGTGATGCTCATTTGGTTCGGCATGGTCATCTACCGAGGCATCGAGCTGCACTACGAGGTACCGGGCGATCGCGCGCGTGCGATCTTCGTGATGGGCGCGCTCGTCTTCTACCTCGTGCCGCTCGTGCTGATCGTGGGCACGCTCGTCGCGATCGTAATGGCGGCGGCCATCCTCCAGTACTTCTGATGTGAGACGGCTCGCCGCGATCCTCACCGGCCGCTGCCCGCGCTGCCTCGAGGGCGGAGTCTGGCGTGGGCTGTTCGCGATGAACGAGACCTGCCCGGTGTGCGGGCTCCTTTTCGAGCGGGAGATCGGGTACTGGACGGGGGCGATGGTCGCGAGCTACGCGATCGGGATACCCGTCCTCGCGCTGATATTCGTTGCGGTGTGGCTTGTGTCTCAATGGGATTTTCTCGTGGTGCTCCTTGTCGCGGACGGCCTCTTCTTCATCGCCGCGCCGTTCGTGTGGCGCTACTCGCGCATCGTCTGGTTGCATTTGGATTGGGTGTTGGATCCCGTGCGCTAGCGAGATGAGCCAACATGCGTGGTCACATTAACCACGTGTGTCAGCCTCAATGCCGAGGAAGCAAGGGGCACAAAACGTGCTGGCGCTGCTTTCAACCTAGGGGGAGTTTGAGAGCATGCGACGCGGTGGGTTCGGTTGGAAAAGTCGTCTCGCTATCCTCGCGGCGGCGAGCGCGCTCGCCCTGGTCGGCATTCCCCTTGAGGCGAACGCGGGGCTGGTCCAGGCGGCCGATCTCGCCATCACCAAGTCGGCCTCGCCCGGGCTGATCAACCCCGGAGGCAACCTCACCTACACGATCAAGGTGACGAACGGCGGCCCGGACAGCGCCCTTAGCGTCGTCCTCAGCGATGCGATCCCGGTCTCGACCACGTTCGTCTCTCTGGCTTCTCCCGCCGGCTGGACCTGCGTCACGCCGGCCCCTGGTGGGGTGGGCACGATCACCTGCAGCATCGCTACGCTCGCCGCCTGGGGCGCGCCGCAGGTCTTCACGCTCGTGGTCAAAGTGAATCCCGGCACAGCCGACGAGACGACCGTCAGCAATACCGCCGCGGTCGCAAGTGCCACCGCCGACGCGAATCAGGCCAACAACACGGCCACCGCGACGACCAGGGTCAAGACCTTTATTGCCGATCTCTCCGCCACCAAGGCGGACTACCCTGACCCGGTCAACCCCGCGACCAATCTCACCTACACCCTCACCATCGCGAACGCAGGCCCCACACTCGCCCAGAACGTCCGGGTCAGCGACGACATCCCAGCGAACACGACGTTCGTCTCGCTCGCGCAGAACAGCGGCCCGGCGTTCACGTGCAGCACGCCACCCGTCGGCGGCACGGGCACGGTCGGCTGCAGCATCGCGACGTTCGGCTCGAGCGCCACAGCCAGGTTCACCCTCGTCGTGAAAGTGAGCGAGGACGCCAGCAACGGGATGTTCATCCGCAACACCGTCACTGTCGCGAGCTCCACGAGCGACCCGAATCCACAGAACAATTCCGACACCGCGAAGACCGAGGTCAAGGAACTTGCCGATCTCTCTGCAGCAAAGGCTGACAGTCCCGACCCGGTCATCGCCGGAAACGACCTCAGCTACACCCTGACCATTGCCAACGACGGGCCGAACGACGCGCAGAGCGTCTGGGTCAGCGACGAGATCCCGGCGAACACCACCTTCGTCTCCCTCACACAGACCAGCGGACCTACCTTCAGCTGCAGCACGCCAGCCGTCGGCGACGCCGGCACGGTCGGCTGCAGCATCGGCACGTTCCCCGTCTATGCGACGGCTACGTTCACGCTTGTTGTCCGCGTGAATGCGAGCACGCCTGATGGAACCTTCATCTGCAACACGGTCTCGGTGGAGAGCGCCACGAGCGATCCAAACAAAGACAACAACTCCGACCACGCGAAGACCGAGGTCAAGAACTCGGCCGACCTCTCCGTCACGAAGGCAGCCGACGTCGACACAGTCACCGCCGGCAACGACCTCACCTACACGCTGATCGTCAACAACGCCGGCCCCAGCGACGCTCAGAACGTGGCTGTGAGCGACGCGATCCCGGCGAACACGACGTTCGTCTCGCTCGCGCAGAACAGCGGCCCGCCGTTCACGTGCGGCGCTCCACCTGTCGGCGGCACCGGCTCCATCAGCTGCAGCATCCCGACGCTCGCCGCCTGGGTCACGGCCAGCTTCACGCTCGTCGTGAATGTGAATGCAAACACCCCCGATGGCTCGGTGATCACGAATGCGGTCACGGTGACGAGCGACACGAACGACCCTTGCCCGGGGAACAACAGCGACACCGTGACGACCAAGGTCAGCAACCCGTCCGCTGACCTCTCCGTGACCAAGACGGATGACCCGGACCCGGTGATCGCCGGGGCCAACCTCACCTACACCCTCACCGTCGCCAACGCCGGCCCGATCGACGCGCAGACCGTGTCCCTTGTCGACGCGGTCCCAGCGAACACCACCTTCGTGTCCCTCGCTCAGACCAGCGGCCCAACCTTCACCTGCAGCAGTCCATCCGTCGGCGGCACAGGCACGATCAGCTGCAGCACGGCGACGCTCGCTTCCGGCGCCACCGCGACCTTCAAGCTCGTGGTGAAGGTGAACGCGAACACTGCCAGCGGCACCACGATCAAGAACACGGTCACCGTCGCGAGCTCCACGAAGGACCCGAGCCCGGGGAACAACAGCGCAACCGCGAAGACCGAGGTCAAGACCGCCGCCGACCTCTCAGCCACCAAGGCTGATGATGTCGACCCGGTCACCGCCGGCAACAACCTCACCTACACGCTCATCGTGAACAACCCCGGCCCCAGCGACGCTCAGACCGTCTCGGTCAGCGACCCGATCCCGGCGAACACCACCTTCGTCTCGCTCGCCCAAAACGGCGGCCCAGCCTTCACCTGCAGCACTCCAGCAGTCGGCGGCACGGGCTCGGTCACCTGCAACATCGCGACGCTGGCCGCCGGCGCGACGGCCAGCTTCGCGCTCGTGGTGAACGTGAGCGCGAACACGCCCGACGGCACGGTGATCAGCAACACGGTCACCGTGACGAGCACCACGACTGACCCGGTCCCGGGGAACAACAGCGCCACCGAGACGACCAAGGTCAAGAACGTCCCCGCTCCGTCCGCCGATCTTTCGGTCACGAAGGCTGATGATGTCGACCCGGTCACCGCCGGAAACAACCTTACGTACACACTCGTTGTGAACAACCCCGGCCCGAGCGACGCCCAGAGCGTCTTGGTCAGCGACCCGATTCCGGCGAACACCACCTTCGTGTCGCTTGCTCAAAATGGCGGCCCAGCCTTCACCTGCAGCACTCCAGCAGTCGGCGGCACGGGAACGGTCACCTGCAACATCGCGACGCTGCCTGCCGGCATGTCAGCCACGTTCACGCTCATCGTGAAAGTGGACGCGACCACGGCTGACGGCACCCTCCTCAGCAACACGGTCACGGTGACGAGCAGCACCGCCGACCCGGTCCCGGGGAACAACAGCGCCACCGCGACGACTACGGTCAGCGCCGCCCCACCTCCATCGGCCGACCTCTCAGCCACGAAGGCCGACTCGCCTGACCCAGTCGCTGCCGGGGCCAACCTCACCTACACCCTCACCATCGCCAACGCCGGGCCCAGCGCCGCCCAGAGCGTCTCGGTCAGCGACCCGATCCCGGCGAACACCACCTTCGTCTCGCATGCCCAAAACGACGGCCCGACCTTCACCTGCAGCACCCCGGCCGTCAATGGCACGGGCACGGTCACCTGCAGCATCGCGACGCTGCCTGCCGGCATGTCAGCCACGTTCACGCTCATCGTGAAAGTGGACGCGACCACGGCTGACGGCACCGTCCTGAGCAACACGGTCACCGTCACGAGCAGCACTGCCGACCCGGTCCCGGGGAACAACAGCGCCACCGCGACGACCACGGTGCAGAGCGTTCCGCCGGCCTGATCTTCTCGCGATCTAGATCGATAGTCCGCGTGCGCACGCCGCGGCTGTCGTACCGTGGCGCTAATGCGCCCGGCGTGGGAGCCCACCGAGCGGTACCTCGAGCGAAGCCGCCTTCGCCGCTTTGCGGAGCGCAACGGGCATCCTGACTACGCATCGATGCTGCGCTGGTCCACCGATGACCTCGCGGGCTTCTGGCGCGCGACCGAGCGCGACCTCGGGATCGTCTGGCGCACGCCGTACACGCGAGTCCTCGACCAAAGCCGCGGCCTTCCGTGGACGACGTGGTGGACCGGCGGCCGCATGAACTACGTGGCGACCGCGCTCCGGCACGATCCGACGCACGTGGCGGTCATCGCCGAAGCTGAAGAAGGCACCGTCCGCGTCCTCACATACGGGGAGCTCGCCGACCATGTCGCGCGCTTTGCCACGGGTCTGCGCTCGCTCGGCGTCAAGAAGGGCGACCGTGTCGCGGTCTTCCTTCCGCTGACGGTCGAATGCGCGGTCGCGGTGCTCGCCATCGGCGCCGTCGGCGCCGTGTTCATCCCGGTGTTCTCGGGATACGGCGCGGAGGCCATCGCCGGACGCCTAAAGGACGCGGAGGCCAAGGTGCTGGTCTGCGCCGACGGCTTCTTCCGCCGCGGGTCGGTCGTGGCGATGAAGGAGACGGCGGACGAGGCGGCGGACCGCGCGCCGTCGGTCGAGACCGTCGTTGTGGTCGACCGCGTCGGCCGCGCCTATCCCAAGCGCGGGCGCGATGTCGCCTGGTCGGAGGTCACCCCCGAGGGCGCGATCCTCGATGTCGCCGACACCAGCGCGGAAGACCCGTTCATGGTCATCTACACGTCCGGCACGACAGGGAAGCCGAAGGGCGCGCTACACGTACACGGTGGGTTTCCGCTGAAAGCCGCGCAGGACCTCGCGCACTGCTTCGATCTTCAACAAGGCGACGTGATCCTTTGGTCCACCGACATCGGCTGGATGATGGGGCCGTGGCTCATCGCCGGCGGGTTGATGCTCGGGGCGACCATCGTCCTCTACGACGGCACACCGGACTTCCCCGACGCATCGCGGATGTGGTCGATGGTCGAACGTCATCGCGTGACCCACCTCGGCATCTCGCCCACGGCGATCCGTGGACTCATGCGCTCCGGGGAGGCTCCTGTGCGAGCGAAGGATCGGTCTTCGCTCTTCGTGCTCGGTTCGACCGGGGAGCCGTGGAACCCCGACCCGTGGTGGTGGTATTTCCGGAATGTCGGGGAATCGCGCTGCCCGGTCATCAATTACTCGGGCGGCACCGAAATCTCCGGTGGCATCGTCGGGTGCACGACCTGGACGCCGATCCAGCCAGGCTCGTTCGCCGGCCCCTGCCCGGGCATGGCGGCGGACGTCGTCGACGAGCAGGGCCGCCCGGTGCGCGGCGCGGTCGGCGAGCTCGTCATCAGCAAGCCCTGGCCGGGAATGACGCGGGGCTTCTGGCGAGACCCGCACACCGCGGAAAGTCTGTATCTGCAGACGTACTGGAGTCGCTTCGAGAACGTCTGGGTCCATGGCGACTGGGCGCGGATCGATGATGAGGGCTTCTGGTACATCGAGGGCCGCAGCGACGACACCCTGAAGGTGGCGGGCAAACGCGTCGGGCCGGCCGAGGTCGAATCCGCCGCGGTCGCGCATCCCGCGGTCTCCGAGGCCGCCGCCATCGGCGTCCCGCACGAGATCAAAGGAGAGGTCATCGTCGTGTTCGCCGTGCTGCGGCCCGGACACCAGGCTGCGCCCGAGCTCGCGCGATCGGTGCAGGACAAGGTCGCGGAGATCCTCGGGAAGCCGCTGCGGCCCGACGGCGTGCGTTTCGTGACGCAGCTTCCGAAAACGCGGAACGCGAAGATCCTGCGCCGCGTCATCCGCGGCGCGTACCTCGGGAAGGACGATCTGGGCGATCTCTCATCGCTTGAGAATCCCGCCGCCGTGGACGAGGTGCGGGCGCTCGCGATCTCCTGACGCCGCTGGTGATGGACCGTCGCCGCTTCCTGCGCCTGGCCGGGATGGCCGGCGCGAGCGTGTTCGCCGCATGCGCCACTCCGCCGACGTCCGCAAGCCCGACGCCGACCGCGGCGCCGATCGAGACCGCGAGCCCAAGTCCGACGGCGACGCTCACGGGCCGGGTGCCGGATTGGAGCGCGCTCGCGCGCACGCTCAAGGGCGAGCTCATTCGCCCTTCCGACCCGACGTATGACGCGAGGCGTGTCCTCTACAACACGCGCTTCGACGCGATCCACCCTGACGCGATCGCGCGCTGCGTCTCCGTCGACGACGTCCGCGTGTGCGTGGCCTTCGCCGCGTCCACCGGTATCCCTCTCGCACTACGCAGCGGCGGCCACAGCTACGGCGGCTGGTCGACGGGCAGAGGTCTCGTGATCGACACCGGCCCGCTGAACGCGATCGATGTCCGCGCCGACCGCGTCGTCGCCGGCGCCGGCGCTCGGCTCATCGACATCTACGCGGAGACCGCGAGGGCCGGTGCGGGCATCACCGGCGGGAGCTGCGCGACGGTGGGAATCGCCGGCCTCGCGCTCGGCGGCGGGATCGGCGTGATGTCGCGCGTATGGGGGCTCACCTGCGACGATCTACTCGCGGCCGAGATCGTGACGGCGGACGCGAACATCCTCACCTGCGACGAGCAGCGCGAGCCCGACCTCTTCTGGGCGCTCCGCGGCGGAGGCGGCGGAAGCTTCGGCGTGGTGACGTCGCTCACGTTGCGCACGCACCCGGCGAGCGCGCTCGCGCTCGGCTTCCTCTCGTGGCCTTGGTCGGCGGCGAAGGCGGTCATCGCGGCGTGGCAGGAATGGATGCGCCTGGCGCCGGACGCGCTCTGGTCGAACCTGCACCTCGACGCGGATCGGTCCGGCGCGCAGCTCACCCTCTATGCCGTGTACTCGGGAAGCGTCGCCTCGCTCAACGCGCAGCTCGATCGCCTCGACGCGCTCGCCGGGATCCGCGCGAGCCGCTCGGTCGGCTCGCGGTCGTTCATGGATACGATGATGGTCGACGCCGGATGCCTCGGCCGCAGCGTGTCGCAGTGCCATCTCGTGGGCGAAACGCCCGACGGTGTGCTGCAGCGCGAGACGTACGCCGGGAAGTCGATTGTCGCGACCGCGCCGCTCTCGACCGACGCGATCGCGGTGCTCACCAAAGGGCTCGAAGGGCCGATCCAGGGAAGCTCCTGGTCGGTCATCTATGACGCGCTCGGCGGAGCCGTGACGCGCCTGGCGCCCGAGGCGACCGCTTTCCCGCACCGCGGCGCGCTCGGCGTGCTGCAGTTCGTTCAGTCGTGGCCGGCAGACTCACCGACCGCACAGTCGCTCTTCCGCGCGTACCACGAAAGCGTGCGGAAGCTCGCCGGACCCGCCGCGTACGCAAACTATGCCGACCCTGATCTCGTCGACTGGGCCGAGGCGTATTGGGGCGCGAACTACCCGCGCCTTCAGCGCGTCAAACGCGCCTACGACCCGAAGGAGCTTTTCACCTTCGCACAGGCGATCCATCCCGCGTAGGCCGATGTCGGGTTGGTGAATATCCGCGCACGGTCCCGTAACGCCACCGACACCGGCGAGAAAATCGCGGGAGACCCGGGTGGTGAAGAGAAATAGCGATATCCGGGGGCTCGCCGGGCGTCTTCACCTCGACGACGGTGGCCGAGGCGGCGTGCCTGTCGTCTTCGTCCACGCCTTCGGTGGAAACCTGTCGCATTGGTCGGCGCAGCTGGGGCACCTGCGGCCCGATCGGCGAGCCATCGCCTTCGACCTGCGCGGTCACGGCGGATCGCAGGCGCCGGGCGACCGCGACTACGCTGTCGACTCCCTCGCGGAGGACATCGGTGCGGTCGCGGACGCGCTCGCGCTCACCCGCTTCGTGCTCGTCGGACACAGCCTCGGCGCTGCGGCCTCCATCGCCTTCGCCTGCAACCACCCCGAGCGCGTGGCCGGCCTCGTTCTCGTGGACGCACCGGGCAAGGTCCCCGAAGCTCAGGCGCGCCAGATCATGACCGCGATGAGAGCTGACTACGAGAAGACATCAGCCGGCTTCATGGAAAGGCTCCTCGATGGCGCAGAGGCGAAGGTCCGCGAGCAGGTCAGCGCCGAGTTCAGGAAGATCCAGAAGGACGCGGCGCTCAAGATCATGGAAGAGGCCTTCGCATACGATCCCGTCGCCGATCTCGACGGGTATCCGGGGCCGACGCTCTCGATCACGGCCGCGCAAGCGGACGGCCCGAACGATCTGCACCGCCTTCGGCCGGACCTCCCACACCAGACCATCGCCGGCGCGAGCCACTGGGTGCACATGGACAAACCCGAAGGGCTCAACCGCATCCTGGATGAGTTCCTCGCCGGGATCGATGAGGCCGAGCAGCACGACCCGCATCGCCAGCACGCGGGCCGTTACGCCTGACGAAGATCCGTCTATCGCGCGGTCCACCCTCCGTCGATGACCTGCAACGCTCCGGTGATTCCCGCCGCGGCGTCCGAACAGAGGAACGTGACATAGGCGGCGACCTCGCCCGGCTCCAAGAGCTGCTTGCGCGCCGCCGGCGCGAGCATGATGTCGCGGACCACGGCGTCCGCGGAGATGCCGTGCACGCGTGCCTGGTCGGCGATCTGTCTGTCGACGAGGGGCGTTCGCACGTAGCTCGGGCAGATCGCGTTGACGGTCACGCCTTTCTCTGCGGCCTCGAGCGCGATCGTCTTGGTGAGCCCGTTGAGCCCGTGCTTGGCCGCCACGTACGCCGACTTGTACGGTGAGGCAACGAGGCCGTGGACGGATGAGATGTTGATCACCCGGCCCCAGCCCTTCTCGTACATGCGCGGGATCGCGTACCTCGTGAGGTAGAAGGCGCCGAACAGCATCACGCGGATGAGGTACTCCCACCTCTCCTCGGGGAACTCCTCGATCGGCGCGACATGCTGGAGTCCCGCGTTGTTCACAAGGATGTCCACGCCGCCGAGCTCATCCATCGCGGCGTGGACGAGCGCGCGGCAGTCCTCACGCCGCGAGACATCCGCCTTCCGGAAGATGCCGCCGATCGACGAGGCGAGCTCCGCGCCGCTCTGCTCGTCGAGATCGGCGACGAGGACGCGCGCGCCATGCTCCGCGAAGTCCATCGCGATCGCACGACCGATCCCGCTCGCGCCACCCGTGACGAGCGCGCTCCTGCCAGAGAGATCGATCCCGCCCTTCACGAGGCGACGAACGATACGCAGCCCTATCCTCCCGCGCACGGACGGATTTGCCATCGAGACGCGCGGCGTCACCAAAGAGTTCGTGGGGTTCCGCGCCGTGAACGGCGTCGACCTTCGGCTCGAAGCCGGACGCGTCCACGCCCTCGTCGGCCCCAACGGCGCGGGGAAGACGAGCTTGTTCAATCTCCTTACTGGGTTCCTCAAACCCACGAGCGGCGAGATCCTCCTCTTCGGGCGCGACGCGACCCACCTTCGCGCGGACCAGATCGCCAACCTCGGCGTCGCGCGCTCCTTCCAGATCACGAGCCTCTTCGAGCAGCTCTCCGCGCTGGAGCACGTCCTCCTGGCACTCCAGTCCGCGACAGATCTTGGCCTTCGCTTCTGGTCGTCTGAAGGCGCGCTACGCCGCTTTGTGCCGCGCGGCCGCGAACTGCTCGGCGAGGTCGGGCTCGAGGCCGTCGCCGATCGTCCGGCGAGCGGCCTCCCGTACGGGCAAAAGCGCGCGCTCGAGCTCGCGATCGCGCTCGCGCGCGAACCGCGGCTCCTCCTTCTGGACGAGCCGACCTCAGGCATGGGCCTCGAGGACGTGAGCCGAACCATCGCACTGATCCGGCACGTCGCGGGCGGTCGCACGGTACTGCTCGTCGAACACAACATGGGCGTGGTCGCCGAGGTGGCGCAGCGCGTCGTGGTCATGCAGCAAGGCCGGGTGATCGCCGATGGGCCGTACGAGGTGGTCCGCCGCGAGCCGGCGGTCATCGCGGCGTACCTGGGGCAAGTGGATGCTTGAGGTCGCGGGCCTCTCCGCGTGGTACGGCCAGGCCCAGGCGCTGAAGGAGGTCGCGTTCCGCGTCGATGACGGAGAGCTCATCACGCTGGTCGGCCGGAACGGGGCGGGGAAGACGACCACGCTCCGCTGTCTGGTCGGCCTCCATCGCGAGATGCAAGGCCGGATCGTGCTCGGCGGCGAGGACATGAGTGGCTGGTCCCCGGAGCGTCGCGCCCGTGCGGGCCTCGGCTACGTCCCCGACGATCGGGGCATCTACGCGACGCTCACCGTTCACGAGAACCTCACACTGCCACCGCAGGTCGGACCCACGGCGTGGCCGCTCGATCGCGTGTACGCGACGTTCCCGGTCCTTGGCGAGCGCCGGCGCACCTCGGGGTCGAAGCTTTCCGGTGGCGAGCAGCAGATCCTCTCGATCGCGCGAGCACTACGCATGGGGGCCCGCATCCTCCTCCTCGACGAACCGACCGAGGGCCTCGCGCCGGTCCTCGTCCAACAGCTTCGCGAGATGCTCCTGGATGCCAAACGCGAAGGTCTGACCGCGCTCCTGGTGGAGCAGAACCTGCGCTTTGCGAGGGCCGTCGCCGACCGTCACTATCTCCTCGCTCAGGGGGAGATCGTGGAGACGCTCGACAACGCCGCGGTCGCGGCGCGGGAGCACGAGCTCCTTCGTCATCTCGGCGTCTAACCGGGGCAAGAGGAGGACGACCATGCGCGCTTTCGCTGCGATCGTTTCCGCCGTGTTGATCGCCGCTGCTTGCGGCGGCGGGCCCGGCGGCGCCGGTGCGTCGGCGGGACCCATCAAGCTCACCGACGGGAAGCTCGTCCTCGCGGTGATCAACGACCAGTCCGCGGTCTACGCCGAGCTCTCCGGTAAGAACGCGGTCGAGGCCGTCAACATGGCGGTCGAGGACTTCAAGGCCAAATACGGAGACAACGTCTTCGGCGGAAAAGTCGAGGTCATCACCGCGGATCATCAGAACAAGCCGGACGTGGCCAGCTCCAAGGCGCAGGAGTTCTACGAGCGCAGCAACGCGGACGTGATCTTCGACGTCCCGACCTCATCCGCGGCCCTCGCCATCGCGAAGATCGCAAACGACGAGAAGCGTCTCTACATCAACATCACCGCCGCGACCACGGATCTCACCGGAGCGCAGTGCAACAAGTACACGTTCCACTACGCCTACGACACGTACATGCTCGCGGCGGGGACCGGTGTGTGGGTCACGCAGAACGTGGGAAAGAGCTGGTACATCATCTATCCGAACTACGCCTTCGGGCAGGACATGGAGAAGTCATTCCGCAACGCGATCACAAAGACCGGCGGCACGATCGTCGCGTCGGATGGGTCTCCTTTCCCGAACCAGACCGGTGACTTCTCGAATCTCCTCGTGAAGGCGGGCTCGCTGAAGCCCCAGGTCCTTGGCGCGATGCAGGCTGGCGGCGATCTCGTCAACGTCGTGAAGCAGTACAACCAGTTCAAGCTCAAGGACCAGAACATTCAGCTCGCGATCGGTCTGCTCTTCGACACCGACATCACCGCCCTCGGCTCCGACGCCTACGCGGGCGTCGTCTACACGACGCCGTGGGTCTGGAACATGGATGACCAGGCGCGGACGTTCGCCGACAAGTTTCTGAAGCGCACGAACATCCGGCCGACCTTCGCCCACGCCGGGAACTACTCGGCGGCGTGGCAGTACATGGAGGCGATCCGCAGAGCCGGTACGGACGACCCGGATGCCGTCGTCAAGCAGCTCGAGGGCTACAAGTTCAACGACTTCTTCATCCGGAACGGATACATCCGCCCCGAGGACCACTGGGTGCAGCACGACGCCCTCCTCGCGCAGGTGAAGCCGGCGTCCGACGTGAAGGAGAAGTTCGACTACTCGAAGGTCTTGGGCACCCTCAAGGCCGAGCAGGTCTCGCGTCCGCTCTCCGAGACCGGCTGCCAGATGCCCAAGTAGCGCAGAGTGAGAGGTGTGGCGCGGGCTGCGCCCCACCTCGATCAACGAGTCGATGGACCTCGGCTACGCGACTCTTCAGGTCTTCAACGGCCTCGTCAACGGGGCGTTCTACGCGCTGCTCTCACTCGGCCTCGCGGTCATCTTCGGCATGCTCCGCGTCGTCAACTTCGCGCACGGGGCGTTCTACATGCTCGGTGCGTTCGCGGCGTATCTCCTGCAGCTCGAGTTGGGCGTCGGCTTCTGGCCGGCGCTCATCCTCGCGCCACTGGCCGTCGCGCTCGTCGGGATCGTCGTCGAGCGGCTCCTCCTGCGCCGGCTCTACGGTCTCGATCCGCTGTACGGCTTCCTGCTGACCTTCGGCCTGGCCCTTCTCATCCAGGACGGGATGCGCGTCCGGTTCGGCCTCCAGGGTGAGCCGTATGCGACGCCGGCGGAGCTCGGCGGGTCGCTCTCGCTCGGCGCCATTGCGTACCCCGCGTACCGGCTCTTCGTCATCGCGTTCTCGCTGGCGGTGTGTGTGGCGGTCTGGTACGCGATCGAGCGGACGCGGCTCGGCATGGTGGTACGTGCCTCCATCGAACGTCGCGACCTGACGCGGGCGCTCGGCATCAGCGTGGACCGTTGGGTCACCGGGACGTTCGCATTCGGGATCGCGCTCGCCGGACTGGCCGGCGTGCTGGCTGCGCCAATGCGCAACGTGTCGCCGACGATGGGCTCCGAGCCGGTGATCCTCACGTTCGCCGTCGTGGTCATCGGTGGTATGGGGTCGATCGCGGGGGCCGTGGTGGCGGGATTCGCCGTCGGCGTGCTCGCGAGCCTGGGAGCGATCGTCAATCCCGCCCTGGAGAACATCCTCGTGTTTGCCCTGATGGCGGTCGTGCTCCTCGTGCGGCCTGCCGGTCTCTTCGGCTCCCTCGAGGCGCGATGAGGGGCCGCCCGCTACGCCTCGCCCTGGTGGTCGCTTCGCTCGTCGTCGCGCTCGCGTTGCCCCGGGTCATCTACTCGGTGCTCGCGCTCGACATCCTGCTTTGGGCCCTCTTCGCGATGTCCGTCGACTTGCTCGTCGGCTACGTCGGCCTGCTCTCCTTCGGTCACGCCGCGTTCTGGGGAGGCGCCGCTTACGTCGCCGCGCTACTGGCGCGCGACCTCCGGCTCGCGTTTCCGCTCGCCGCGCTCGCCGGAGTCGTTGCGGCGATGGCGCTGGCGATCCCGGTCGGCTATCTCTCCATCCGGCGGCGAGGGATTTATTTCGCGATGGTGACTCTCGCATTCGCGCAGATGCTCTTTTACCTCGTGAACGAGCTGCGCGGTGTGACCGGCGGAGAGAACGGCGTCCAGGGCGTCCCGCGCTTGCTCTGGGGTGTCAGCGTCAGCCGCCCGGGGGACTTCTACTACGCCGCCCTGCCGCTCGTGCTACTCGGCTACTTCGCGGTGTTTCGCATCACCCGTTCACCGTTCGGCCACGTCCTTGCCGCGATCCGCGACAACGAGGCGCGCGCGCAGGCCCTGGGTTATCCGACCCCCCGCTACAAGCTCCTCGCCTTTGTGCTCTCGGCCGGCGTCGCCGGGCTCGCCGGATCGCTCTATGCGATCGGACACGGGTTCGCGTCGCTCGATCTTTTGCACTGGACGACCTCCGGCACGGTCGTCCTTATGGTCGTGCTCGGCGGCACCGGCACGCTCTGGGGCAGCCTCCTCGGCGCCGCGATCGTCCTCTTCCTGCGCGATCAGCTCTCGAGCGTGACGGAGGCTTCAGATGCGGTCACCGGCGCGATCCTGATCGCGATCGTCCTCGGCTTCCGTCGCGGCCTGTGGCGAAGCATCGCCGCGCTTCCCGCGCGTGCGGTCACTCGGCTCGCGCGACCGTGATCGCGCGCACGAGCGCGACGACCAGCGCCGCGATGAGGAAGAAGAACACGACTGCGAGGAGCGCCGCGAGATCGAGGACGGGCGGGCCGGCAGGCTCGGGGAAGATGCCCTGGAACGGCCGCACGAGCGGCTCAGTGACCTGGTAGAGGCCCGAGACCAGCGGCTGGTTCGCATTCGCGCCCATGAGCTTGAGGATGAAGCGGATCAGCAGTAAGACCTCGAGCACCGTGAACAGGAGGGTGACGACGCGCGTTACCGTCCAGACCGTGCTTGTGGTCGCGACCGTCGGCGGACCGACGTTCACGTTGGAAGCCGCGGGAGTCGTGACCGCAGGACGCTCGACGATGCGCTCGCGCTCGTACCGCTCTACGCGCTCGGTGGTGTCGTGGTCGCGTGGCGCTGATGTAGACATGCCGAATGAGCCAGCAGGTGGCATGCCAAATCGTTACCCTGCCAAGCAGCCGTGGATTTCCCATTCGCGCACCGTCAGCGGGTGCGCTTCGGCGAAACGGATCTACAGGGTGTCGTGTACTACGCGAATTACCTCCTGTTTGCCGAGGTGGGCCGCGTCGCGTACCTGCGCGAGCTCGGGATCGTGTATGAGCGCGATCTGCTCGCCCACGGCATCGACTTCACGATCGGCGAGGCGCGCGTCCGCTATCACGCGCCGCTCCGCTTCGATGACGAATACGACATCAAGGTGCGCGTCGGCGAGATCCGCCATTCGTCCTGGGCCTTTGACTACGCGATCGACCGCGCCGACGGCACCCATTGCGCCGACGCGTCGACCATCCAGGTGATGCTCGACCGCTCGACCGGCCGCCCGACCAGGATCCCGGAAGGCATGCGTGAGACGCTCGTGGCCGCGAGCGCGCGAGCCGGCCGGCCCGCGCGATGAACACGAACCTGCCTGAGGAGCTCCAAATGCTCCAGCGATCGGTGCGGCAGTTCGTGGACGATCGGCTCACGCCGCTCGAGCGCGAGATAGAGGAGAAGGACGAGATTCCGCGCGCGGTGATCGACGCGATGGCCGGCATGGGTCTCTTTGGTCTCGGCTTCCGCGAGGAGGCTGGCGGGCAGGGCTTTGGCAAGCTCGGCTACTGCGTCGCGGTGGAGCAGCTCGCGCGCACGAACGCGTCACTCTGGAACGTGATCGGCGGATCCGCGGGCCTCTGCGGGACGGCCATCGACATCGGTGGCCCCGACGCGGTGCGCACGCGCTACCTGCCGGACCTCCTCTCGGCGCGGAAGATCGGCGCGTACGGTCTCTCCGAGCCGGGCGCCGGGAGCGATGCCGCGAGTCTCAGGACGACGGCGCGCCGCGACGGCGACTCTTATGTGATCGACGGCGCGAAGACGTTCATTACGAACGCGCCGATCGCGGAGGTCTTCGTGATCTTCGCCACGCTCGACCCCAAAATGGGCTCGAAGGCGATCAGCGCGTTCGTCGTCGAGCGCGACGCCAAGGGTCTCGAGGTCGGACCGAACGATCCGAAGATGGGTCTCCATGGGTCGACCACAGCGCAGCTCTTCTTTCACGATCTAAGGGTGCCCGCGGCCCAGCGTGTCGGCGACGAAGGCAAAGGGTTCGCCGTGGCGCTCGCGACGCTGGACTACGGCCGTATGGGCCTCGCCGCGCACGCCGTCGGCGCGGCGCAACACCTCCTCGAGGCGTCTGTCGCGCACGCGAAAACGCGGACGCAATTCGGAAGACCGATCGGCGCGAACCAGGCGATCCAGTGGATGCTCGCCGATGCCGCGACCGAGATCCACGCGGCGCGGCTCATGGTCTACGACGCGGCGTCCCGCGCCGATCGTGGCGAGCGCGTGAGCGACCGGGCGTCGATGGCGAAGCTTTTCGCAACCGAGGCGCTCGGTCGCATCGCGGACGCGGCGGTCCAGATCCACGGCGGAATGGGCTACATGCGCGAGCTCTGGATCGAGCGCGCCTACCGCGACGCGCGTATCTACCGTATTTACGAGGGCACGAGCGAGATCCAGCGGCTCGTCATTGCCCAGGGGCTGCTTGCGGACACCTAGCAGGCAAGCGTCGTCTGCCTGTCTGTGGATAACCACGTAAAAACGGTGGATAAACCACCCCTTGGAGGCCGTAACGAACCACTTCCTGTGGACAAGCGGCCTGTGCGGGGAGCGTTCATTTCCGATATCTGGCGGGTCCCGCGCGACGTCTGGCGCGCCCGCCGCGGGCTCGACCGAGGCGATCTGGCTGGTGCTCGAGCCCTCGTCCGCCCGCTGCTCGACCGCTTCGGCGCAGTCACGCTCGTACGGAAGGTAGCCGCCGAGGTCCTCTACGCCTCGGGCGATCCGCTCTCGGCGGCGACGCTCTTTGAGCAAGTCGCGAAGAAGCTTCCCAAGGACCGCGCCGTCGTGGTGGGGCTCGTGGCGTCGTATGCCGCGCTGAACCGCGCCGGCGACGCGCGACGCTCCGCTGCGCTCCTGCCCGAAGAGATCGACGTGCGTCTCGCGCTCGCGTGGAGCGAGCTCGTCGCGATCGGGGGCGATCGCGAGCGCGGCGCGCAACTCGTCCTCGAGCTCGCTGATGATTCGGAGCTCGGGCGATCTCGCGAGCGCATCGCGATGCACAAGGCGCTTCTGGCCATCGCCGCGCGCGAGGATCGCGACCTGGTCCGCTCGAAGCTCCGCGATGCCGAGCGGCACGCGGGCACGCTGCGGCCGGCGGACCGCGCGTTCCTCGGCTACCTCGGCGGCGTCGCCCTCCGCGACGCGGGCATGGTCGAGGACGCGCGCGCGACGTTCGCGCAGGCCATGGACGCGGATCCGGATTCGATCGGCGCCGCGCTCGCGCGACGCGAGCGAGCGAATCTCACGGCGGGGTAGCTACGAGGGTATGGCGTCGAGCTGTCCTCTTTCCTCGCGGTTCATCGGTTAGGTTCTCGTGATGCTCCACCAGTTGCCTCTCAGCCAGGGAACGCTGCACGGCTATTTCTCCCGCGATCTCCAGCCTGCTCTGACCATCGGCCCCGGCGACAGCGTGCGCTTCGCCGTGCCGAACTCCTCGTGGTACATCGAGCCGGAGAGCAAGTTCGCACCGCGTGATCCGAATCTCGATGTCGGGCATGCGCTCGTGGGTCCGATCGCGGTCCGGGGTGCGCGGGTCGGCCAGACACTCGTTGTACGGATTGACGAGGTCAACCCGGCGTCCTGGGGTGTGACGTACACGAAGCCCCCGCATCTCATCCGTTGGCAGCTCAGCGATGGTGTCGGCCGTGGGTCTGGGCACACGGTTCGTCTCGCGCCGTTCCTGGGGGTCCTTGGGATGCCGCCGGCCGAACCCGGCGTGCATTCGACGATTCCGCCGCGCCGTTGCGGTGGGAACATCGACTGCAAAGAGCTCGTCGCCGGATCAGTTTTGTTCCTACCAATCGCAGTCGACGAGGCGCTCTTCTCGGCCGGTGATGGTCACGCCGCGCAAGGCGATGGCGAAATCTCTGGCACCGCGATCGAGTGCCCGGTCGAAGCGCAGGTGACTCTTGACGTGCGCGCCGACTTTCCGGTCCAGTGGCCCGTCGCACGCACGGCCGCGAGCTGGATCACGTTCGGATTCCACGAAGACCTGCGGGAAGCGGCACGGATCGCGATCGAGGGAATGCTCGATTTGATGCAGCGCGAGCATGGTTTGAGCCGCAGCGATGCGCTGGCGCTCGGCTCCGTTGTGGTGGATCTGCGGATTACGCAGATCGCCAACGAAACGCTGGGCGTGCACGCCGTCCTAGCTGACGCTGCGCTCGGCTGAAAGGATCGGCGCGCCGCCCATACCCCGTTAGCTACCCGCGCGTGCCGAGCATCGCAAGGAAGTCCGCCACCGGACCCATCGGCGGGCCGGCGTCGGCGCGGCGGATCGCGACGATCGGCCGTCGTACCGGAGGCGCGCCGATGATGCGGACCGGCCGAAGCAAGCGCGCCCGGAGCTCGGCGAGGAGCGCCATTCGCGGCAGGAGGGCGACGCCGAGGCCTTCGATCACCATCTTCTTTGCGGCCTCGACGTTATCGAGCTCGATCACGCTCTCCGGGACCACGCCGGCCTGTCGCAGGAGCGAGCTCGTGAGGTCGTAATAGCTCGAGGCGCGATCGAACAGGATCAGCCGGTCTTCGCCGAGCTCCTGGAGGCGTACCTTTCCGCGCCGGGCGAACGGGTGCGCACGGCTCGCGACGAGCACGAGCTCGTCGTCAAAGAGCGGGATCAGCGTGACGTCCGGGTGGCGGATCGGCCGGCCCACGCCGACGTCGACCTCGCGTCGGAGGACCATCTCGAGCACCTCTTCGGTGTGGCCGGTCCGCACCCCGAGGCGCACGTCGCGATGCGTCGCCTGATAGGTCTTGAGGACACCCGGGAGGAAATACGTGCTGACCGCGGGCGCCGCGCCGATCAGCAGCTCGCCGAGCTTGCCCCCGCGAAGGTCCTGGACCGCCTTCCGTCCTTCGATGACTTGGGCGAGCACGCGCTGCGCGTACGGGAGCAGCGCTCGACCGGCGTCGGTCAGGGTCATCCCCCTCGCGCCGCGAACGAAGAGGTCGACCCCGAGATCGCCCTCAAGGCCCTGGAGCCGAGCGGTGAGCGCGGGCTGGGTGAGGTTCAGCATCTCGGCGGCCCGGCTCACGTTGCCGAGCCGCGCCGTCTCGGCGAATGCCTCCAATTGAGGTAATTGCATATTTGCCATCATAAACAACCTTGATCGTTAGTATCCAAACAAACGATTCATCTTATAGGCGCCGCGGCACGCAAAGTGCCCGTTCATGGACGTCATGAACAACCTCGACGAAAGCCGCGCGAAGGGGGAATACCACCCGATCCTGCGCGTCCGCGAGACCGAGGAGGCCGTGCGGTCGCAGCAGACGGAGTGCGTGTGCCCCGATCTCTGCCAGATCGACCATGACAACTAAGCTCGCTGAAACGCCGCTCCTACCGCCCGGATTCACCGTGCCGGCGTCGCGCTGGACGGATCCGGCCACGCGGCTGCGCGAGCTCCTGGACGGCGAGCCGTTCGTGTTCGCGCCCGGCGTGTACGACCCGCACGGCGCGGAGCTCGTCATGTATCACCGTTTCCCAGCGGTGTATTTTTCTGGCTACTCCTTCGCCATCGGTCATCTCGGTACGACCGATATGGACCTCTATTCGGGTCCTGAGATCGCCGACGGCGCCCGACGGACCGTCTCGGGGCTCCGCAAGTTCCAGCTCACCATGGCCACGGGCGATCCCGAGAAGGACGTCGCGCCGACGCACCTCGAGATCCCGCCGGTCGTTGCCGATATGGATGGCGGCTACGGCAACCTCTTCAACGTCCAGCGGATCGCGGAGCTCTACGTGAACGCCGGCGTTGCTGGTGCGCACATCGAGGACCAGGTGCTTCCGAAGCGCTGCGGGCACATCGCCGGCAAGGCGCTCATCTCCGCCGACGAGATGGTCGGGAAGCTGCGAATGGCGCGCGCCGTCGCCGAAGACCTTGGCCGCGACGACTTCGTCGTGATCGCCCGCACCGACGCGGTCTCGGCAGTCGATGCGCCAGAGAAGACGCGCGGCCTCGACCTCGCGATCGAGCGCGCCCTCCGCTATCTCGATAGCGGCGCGCCAGACCTTGTCTGGTGCGAGTTCCCGAATTCGGATCGCGCGCCGACCGAGCGGTTCGCCGACCAGGTGCGGCGCCGCTTTCCCGACGCGCGCTTCGCGTTCAACTGGTCGAGCTCGTTCAAGTGGTTCAACGATCCCGACCCGATCTCGTTCGCGGAGCTCGGCGAGCTCGGTTACAAGTTCCTATTCATCACGCTGGCCGCACAGCACGCCATGGGCTACGCGTTCAGCAAGCTGCTCCAGGGTCTGCAGGAGGAGCAGGAGCGCGCGTACGTGGAGCTCCAGAAGAGGGAATGGGCGAAGGACGACGACATCCCGACGAAGAGCCATCACCTCTTCACCGGCGTCCCGTATCACCAAGTGATGGGAAATGTGCTCGGCGCTTCGCGTCTTGGGAAGTTCGAGCAGGAGCTAGAGGAGAAGGCGGTATGAACGTCGACGACGATGTCGAGACCAGTTCGGAAGAAGATGCTGACGTTCCTCGGCCGTCGGAAGACTGGCTAGCCGAACAGATCTGGCTCATCACGCTGGAAGAGGGCGCCGAGTCCTAGGGTCAGAGTCAGGACGCGATCAGAACGCAGCGTCAGGTCCCGACCACGACCCCGCCGTCGACTGACAGGACCGCCCCGTTCACGAACGAGGCCTCGTCGGAGGCGAGGTAAAGGTATGCGTACGCCACGTCCTTGGGCTCGCCGAGGCGACGCACGGGAGTGCGCTCGACCATCGTGGCGAGGATCTTCTCGGGCATCTGGCGGACCATCTCGGTGCCGATGAAGCCGGGCGCGACGGCGTTCACCGTGATCCCACGCGGACCGAGCTCGCGTGCCCAGACCTTGGTCATGCCGATGATCCCGGCCTTCGACGCGACGTAGTTCGTCTGCCCGAAGTTTCCGTAAAGGCCGACGACCGACGAGGCGTTGAGGATCCGGCCGGACCGCTGGCGGATCATCGTCGGCGCGACGGCCTGCGTGCAGACGAACACGCCGCGCAGGTTCACCGAGATGACGGCGTCGAACTCCGCCGCGCTCATACCACCCTGGATCTCGCCGTCCCTAACCTTCACGAGCTGCGCATCGCGAAGGATCCCCGCGTTGTTGACGAGTATGTCGATGCGACCGTGGGTCTTGGCGACGTCCGCGACGGCCTTCGCGACCGCGACCGGGTCCGTGACATCGACGCGCGCGTCGGCGCCGTCCGCCACGTCCCACGTCACGACGATCGCCCCGGCCTCGCGGAACACTCGCGCGGTCTCGGCGCCGATCCCGCGCGCCGCCCCGGTGATGACCGCGACCTTTCCCTCGAGCCGGAACATCACATCCCCGAGTCTTCGGGCTCTTCCTCCCAGCCTTCGCCCGACTCGAGCTCGTCGACGTAGCGCTCGGGCTCGAGCCCGAGGCTCTCGATGACCGCGACGAGCCCGTCGCGCTGCTCCGGCGGTGTCGTTCGGATCCAGCCGCGGACGACGTCGTCGACGCTTACGCTCGCCGCGCCGCGCTCACTCGCGACGACTTCGCTCTCGTCATGCGCCGACGCCCGCGCGAGCTCCCGGATCGTCTCGGGCACCATACGGCACAGGGTCGCGAGCACGCCCTCCGCGGTGTCGTCCCATTGCATCAGGCGATCGCGTCGATGCCCGTCGCGAACCGGCCGATGATCAGCTTCTGGATCTGGGTCGTCCCTTCGTAGAGGCGATTCACGCGCGCATCGCGCCAGTAGCGTTCGACCGGGAACTCGTCCGAGAACCCGTAGCCGCCATGGATCTGTATCGCGCTGTCCGCGGCCCGCTGCGCAGCCTCGGATGCGTAGAGCTTGGCGATGCTCGTCTCCCGGGTGTTCGGCCTTCCTTTGTCCTTCAGGTCGCCGGCGCGCCACACCAGAAGTCGCGCGGCCTCCGTCTCGACGACCATGTCGGCGATCAGCTCGGTCACGAGCTGGTGACCCGCGATCGGCTTGCCGAACGTCTTGCGTGTCGTCGCGTACGTGACCGATGCATCGATGCACGCCTGAGCGACCCCCACCGCGCCGGCCGCCACGGAATACCGGCCCGAGTCGAGCGCGCTCATCGCGATCTTGAAGCCCTGGCCGACGTCGCCGAGGCGGTTCGCATCGGGAACGCGGACGTCCTCGAGGATGAGCTCGCTCGAATCGGAAGAGCGGAGCCCGAGCTTGCCGTGGAGCGCCTGGCTCCCGTACGGCTGCCGGTCCCGCTCGAGGACGAACGCGGTGATGCCCTTGTCCTCTTTGGATGCATCCGCCTGCGCGAACACCAGCGCGAGGCCCGACACCGAGCCGTTCGAGATCCACATCTTGCGTCCGCGCAGCACCCACGAGTCACCGTCGCGCTTCGCGCTGGTGCGCAGCTTCGTCGCGTCGCTTCCGACCTCAGGCTCGGTGAGGCCAAAGCAGCCGATGACCTCGCCCTTGCAGAGACGCGGCAGCCAGCGCTGTTTCTGCTCCTCCGTCCCGAACTTGAGGATCGTCATCTCGACGAGCGAGATCTGCACAGAGAGCGTGGTGCGGACCGACGAGTCGGCGCGTCCCACCTCTTCGGTCACGAGCGCGTGCGAGACGTAGTCGATGCCGATGCCTCCGTACTTCTCGGGGACGGGGCCGCCGAGAAGCCCAAGGGGCGCCATCTTGTGAAGGACCTCCTTGGGGAAGGTCTCGTTCCGATCGCGCTCGCGTGCTCCCGGCGCGATCTCCTTGTCAGCGAAGTCCTTCGCGAGCTTGCGGATCGACTGCTGCTCGGAGGTGAGGTCGAAGTCCATCGCGCCGAGTCTATTGACGCACGGTTCAGTGCGTGGCGAGCCACCTTGTGACCGTCGGGACGAACCACTCGGCGCGCTCCTGGTGGACCGCATGCCCCGCGCCTTTGACGACGATCAGCTCCGTCGACAGGATTCGCTCCGCGAGCGCCTTGAGCGCGTCGAATGGGCAGAACCAATCGCGGTCGCCGGCGATGAGCAGGACTGGGCACTGGATCGCGCGCGCGGAACCCAGACTGATGTCGCCGCCGGCGAGCAGAAGCTGTCGTAACGCGGTGGTCCAGCTCTTCATGGTCTCGCGGGCGTTGTCCGGTCCGTAGCGAGCGACGAGATCCGCACTCCAACCCGCCAACCGTTCAGGTGGGTCGTCGATGAGGCGTTCCAGTACGTCGAGCGATGGGCCGAGCGTGCCGGGGATCACTCCGACCGCTCCCCAAGCCACCACCGCGCGGACCAGATCGGGACGGCGGGCCGCGAGTAGGAGGGCGACCTCCCCGCCGTCGCTGAAGCCCGCGATCCGAGCCGAGCGGATCCCCCGCTCGTCGAGAAGGGCGGCCATGGTCTGGGCGTCCTCCTCGTAGAACTCCTTCGTGTATGCGCGCGGGATCGGCGTCGACTCGCCGGAGCCAGGCAGGTCCACTCCGATGAGACGGTAGTGCTGGGCGAGTTCCTTGCGAACTACTCCGAGATCCCCGATCCCCTCGGAGAAGCCGGGCATGAGGAGCAGTGGATCGCCGCGACCCGACTCCTCGATATGGAGCGTCACGACCGCAGCGGTCGGCTCGGTGTCGCGCACGTTGCGAGTCTATGTTGTGGCGCATGGCCGAAGATCGACGGCGCCCCTTGCGCGCTGACGAGCTTGCGCGCATCGCGAACGCGATCGATCCGCGCGCACGTGCGGCCTATTGCGCGCCGATCTTAGGCGGGCTCGACGCCGCTACGTATGCGCTCGACCTCGAGGTCGCGGGCGAGCGACGCGAGCTGGTGGTCCGGATCCACATGCTCGAGAACGAGCGCGATGGCGACGCCGCGCGACGGTACTGGAAAGCGATCAGCGGGATCCCGGAATCCGCACGCCTACCCGTTCCACGCCCGGTCCACCTGGACGCGGAAGGCGGGCTCGTGGGTCTGCCCTGCCTCGTCATGACGCGCTTGCCGGGCGCGCCGCTGGCACGCCCAACGAATGTGGAACGCTGGATCGACGAGCTTGCCGGCGCTCTCGCCGCGATCCACTCGGTGAACGCGAGCGCGCTTCCAGTGGATTACCTGCGCGCGGCGGAGCCGGCTGTAGTCGTCGAGGCGCGGCTCGAAAGATCTACGCCCAAGACGCACGAGGCGCTCTGGCGGGAAGTGGCCGACGCGCTCCGTGCGGCGGCCCCCCGGGTGCGCTCGAACGGCACAGTCCTGACTCATCACGACTTCTGGTTCGGCAACACGCTTTGGACGGAAGGTCGCCTCACCGGCATCGTCGATTGGGACGATGCGCGCATCGACGACCCCGCGTTCGACGTCGCCTATGCGCGCGCCGACGTGCACTTCACGTTCGGCGGAGACGCCGCGGCGCGGCTGCGCAACCGGTACGAGGCGCGGCGCGGGGAACTCAGAGACATGCCCTTCTGGGCGACGTGCACTTCACGTTCGGCGGAGACGCCGCGGCGCGGCTGCGCAACCGGTACGAGGCGCGGCGCGGGGAACTCAGAGACATGCCCTTCTGGGATCTCGTGGGAATCCTGCCGGCGTTCCGCTGGCTCTCCGACTGGGTGTCGGGGTACCACGAGGTCGACAGACGCGACCTGACCGACGAGCTCGCCCAGGAGCGGCTGGAGTCGTTCGTCCGCTCGGCGCTCGCTGCGCTTAGCCGCGATACGGGCGGCGGATCGACATCCAGCGCTGCGGCTCCGCGAGCGGAGTAAATCCGTACCCGGCATAGAGCGCGTGCGCGTCGCGCGTCGCCAGCAGCACGTTGCGTAGCCCCTTGAGGTCGGGGTGCGCCATGACCGCGTCCATGAGCCGCTTGGCGACGCCGCTTCCGCGGTGCTCCTTCAGCACGAACACATCACAGAGCCACGCGAACGTCGCACGATCGGTGACCACGCGGGCAAAGCCGATCTGCTTGCCGTCCTGGTCCGGGTCGCGATCGAACGCGCTGAAGCAGATCGAACCATCGAACGCGCGCTCCATCACCTCGCGCGGGACGCCTGCTGCCCAGTACGCCTCGTCATGAAGGAACCGCCAGACCAGATCGCGATCGATGTGTCGCGGGTCGCTCGATACGACGCACTCATCCACGTGGCGCGAGTGTAAAGTCGCGCGCGTGCCGTTCCGGCGCGTCGTGCGATGCCGCTGATCACGATGATCTGGCTCCTCTTGCTCATCGCGACGATCGTGCTGCTCGTCGCCGCCACGGTCGTCGATCTGCTGGCCGTCCGGTCACGCGACTTTCTCCTCTTCGAGTCGCGTGCCGTCCTCTCGCAGCGGCTCCAGCTCGCTGGGCTCGTCTTGATCCTCGCGAACTTTCTCATCGGCCTTCCGGTCGTCGGGCTAGCCCTGATCGGTATCGCGTTCCTCTGGACGCTGTGGTGGGTCCCGGCGTCGCATCGAACGTTCGAGGTGCGCGCGCAGACGGTCTTCCAGGTTCCACCGAGCTCGGTCGCGGCCGTGATGTTCGACGTCTCGCAGCAGCCGCGGTGGATCGAGTCGCTGGTCGCGGCCGCTCTGGAGACGCCAGGTCTCCTTCGGCTCGGAAGCGTGATCAGGCAGACCGTGCTGATTGGCGGTCACGAGCTCGTCGCGCGAACACGCATCACCGAGCTCGACCCCGGCCGGCGCGTCGTGATGGCGCTCGTCGTCCATCACTCGCAGCCCGCCGATGTCATCGATCTGCAGCCGCACGAGAACGGCACGCTCGTCGCGTATAGCGGCGGGCATCGGCTCTCGCTCGCGGGGGCGGTCCTCGGCGGCTGGCGGCTGCCGTGGCTGCGGCGTCGGTTCCAGGAGCGGCGGACAGCGAACCTCGAACGGCTTCGGCCACTCGTAGAGGGCCTGCCGCGCGGTCGGCTCGCGGATCAAAAGAACAGCCCGCGGGACGTGCCCGCGGGCTGATCAAAAGCGCGTGAGTTACGTGCTGCTAGCCGCGTGAGCCCTTGCCGTTGCCATGGCCGCCGGAACGGTCCGACTTGCCGTGCTCGTTGTTGCGTGCGTCCTTCTCCTTGGCGCGCTCGGCCTTGACCATCGCGGCCATGGAGTTGTCGGTGCTCTGCGCGGCGGTCGTCATCTTGGCGACGGCTGCGGTCACATCGTCGAGGACCGCCTGCATGTCCTTGATCGCCTGATCGACGACTTCCTTGTACTTCGCAACGAGTTCAGCTGTGCTCGGGCCAGTCGTGGTCGAAGCGGTCGTCGTGGTCGTGGTCGTCTGCGACGACGTCGAGCTGTCCTCGTCCTTCTCTTCGTTCTTGTCTTCATCGTTGTTCTCGTTCTTGTCCTCGTCCTTGTCCTCGGTCATCTTGGTCGAAGACGTCGTTGCGGTCGTATTGGCAGTCGTGTTCGAGGAGGTCGTCTCGTCCTTCTCCTCGGTGTCGGTGTCCTTGCAAGCCTGACCAAGCTCGACGAGGCTCTGAAGCTTCTCGTGCGCCGTGGTCCAGATCTCCTGGAGCTTCGCGCGGGCATCGGCCACCTCGCTACGGGCGTCGCCCGTCATCTCGGTCGCCGACTTCGAGTGACGCGCGTCGCGCTCGAGCTCGCGCGTGTTCTTCGCGAGATCCTTCAGCTGGTCGCGGAAGTCCTTGACCGCCGCGTGAAGGGTCTGGACGGCGTCGTTGCGTGCGTGCGCGACCGTGCTGCATGACGTCGTGTCTTCAGCGGAAGGCGCGGCGTTCGCGCTACCGCCGAGGGTCGTCGCTGAGAGCGAGAGGATGAGAGCGCCCACTGCCATCCCACGTGCAGTGCGCGTCCCAATAGTCATGCGGAACATATGCACCTCCTGTGCACACGACCTAACGCTCCTGGCCGCTCGGGATTAGGTCCCCACTCGTCTGGGGTACCGGGGTACTACCCCGACTGGGGGATTTACCAAGCGGTGCCTAGACTTTGGCCCTCTGACGCGCGCACGCCGGGATGAGCGGAGGGGAGCGTGGTCGATCTCTGGGAGCGAGTGCCGGTCACGGGTCTGCCGGCCGACTTCGCCGCCGCGCTCGCGGCGAACGACCGCGAGCGACTCAGGGCGATGCTCACCTCAGGTCAGATGCCTGCCGGCGTGTACGGCCGCCAGATCGTGCAGCTCCGGGCCGAGCTTCCGCTCGACGATCCGATCTTCGCGCAGCACCGCGGCTGGTCCGCGCTGAGCTACGGCGACTGGGACGACCTCCAGCGCTGCATCGACGCGGGACCGGTCGATCCTCATGAGCTTCAATCGCTGCGCGCGATCATCCTCGCGCCGCTCGATCGATCGCACGTGGGCGAGGCCCGTACCTACAGGACCGCGCTCCTCGAGGCGTGGGACTGCAAGGTCTCGCAAGCACAAGGTCGTCATCGTCGTTTCGCGCGACGCACGCTCGCGCTGCCGGTCGACACGGCAGCGCGGCCGGATGTCCCGCAAGCTCGCCACGTGCGCTTTCGCAGGCTGCAGGACGTTCTCATCCTGGCCAAGCAGGAGGCGATCGGCGGCAAGCTCGAGGCCGCCGAGGGGCTCGCCCGGGAAGCGCAGCGCCTTGGGGATGACGGCGATTCTCTCCGGCCGTTCGCGCGTGACCTGGAACGACTCGTGCGACTCGCGCGAGGCGAGGATGAGCGCTCGCCGCTCGAGTTCATAGCGCGGCTTCGGGAGCCGCGCGGGCCCGCTCCGCTACTCGCGATCGCATGGATGATCGATCTCGCTCATCTGCTCGCCCTGCGGCGCGACGGCTCGCTCGCGGAGCTCGCGGCGCTGGCGAACGCGATCGCGATCCGTCTCTGTTCGCCGCGCTTCGAGATCCAGACCGAAGCGTGGCGGATCGCAGCGGAGCTGCACGCCGGAAACGCCGCCAGCGTGCGCGACCTGCCCGGCCTCCGCGTACAGAGCGGCGGCACGAGCCCCGGACTGCGTTCGCTTCCGGAGTTTCTGAGCGCGTGGGCCGGCGAGGATCCCGACGGGTTCGAGCTCTCGGAGCAACTAGCCCGCGCCGCCGGTCAGCTCTGGCTTCAGCTGAGCGCGCTCGCCTGGCTCGCCGCGCTCCGCCCGCGCCGCCGCGACCTGCGCCGGCTCTGTCTGCTCCTCGAGGCGAGCGGCTGGCGCCGACTCCCGTTCGTGTCGCGGGATGTCGCGGCGCGTGCCGCGGTCGCGCTGGTCGAAGGCGGGCACCGTTCAGCTGCGATCGTTGAGCTCGCGTCAGCCTCGGGTCGGCCGAAGGCCGCGCTCACCGTTGCGGAGACGCACGCAACGGACGTGCGCGCACCGCTCGAGGCACGTCGCGCGGCGGTTGACGTCCTTCACCTGATCGGCGTTGGACGCGGTCACGCGGCACTGCGCGACGTCGCCCACGGCGGCGACGAGATCGCGCGACTCGCGACGCAGCATCTTTCGGACGGCCACGGAACGACCGGACTGTCGGAGCGCGAGATCGAGGTCGTGGATCTCGCCGGACGCGGTCTTACTAATCGCGAGATCGGCGAGCGGCTTTCTCTAAGCCGGCACACGGTCGCTAGGCACCTCGCCAACGCGTGTGTGAAGCTCGGCGCGGAGAACCGCGCCGAAGCGGCCGTTCGCGTAGCGGCCATGCGCCGGGGTTAGCCCGATGCGGATCGGGGTGACGCTGCCGAATCCTTTTGGCCCGAGCCGCGAGTCCGTCCTCACCGTGGCGCGCACCGCCGAGCGTCTCGGCTTCGACTCCCTTTGGACGAACTCGCACATGGCGGTCCCGGTGACGTTCGCGTCACGCTATCCCTACAACGACACCGGTGTTCCGGCCTGGGACGCGACGAGCACGTGGATCGACGCGATGACCCTGGTCGCGTTCGCCGCAGCGGCGACCGAACGCGTGCGGCTCGGGGTCGCCGTCGTGCCGCTCATCCTCACGGACCCCCTGACGCTCGCGAAGCAGACCGCGACGATCGACCTGCTCTCGCACGGGAGATTCGAGCTCGGCGTCGGCGCCGGCTGGCTGCTCGAGGAGGGTCGCGCGCTCGGCCACCCAATCGATCATCGGAGAGCGCGTCTCGAGGAGACGATCGCGGTGCTCCGCCTCGCGTGGAGCCGCCCGACCTTCAAGTTCGATGGCGAATACGTTCGAGTCCCGGAGGTCGGCATCAATCCCCATCCACCACAGGGCGAGCGGTTGCCGCTCTGGATAGGCGGACATGGAGAAGCGGCGATCCGTATCGCCGCGGAACACGGTGCGGGTCTCTTCATCTGGCAGCAGACTCCCGAGCGCGTCGCCGAGTACGGTCGGAAGCTTCGGGCGCTGCGGCCCGGCGCTCCGCTCGCAGCATCGGTGTGGACGCCGCAGAACGAGCGGCGCTGGGACGATCAGGTCCGCGGGATGGAGCGCGCCGGGGTGGACCTGCTTCTGCTCGGACGGCGCTATGACGATCGGACCGTGAGCGAGCTCGAACGCTTCGCCGCCGAGTTCCTTCTAGACGCGCTCGAAGACCGCCGCGATCCCCTGGCCCCCGCCGATGCAGAGTGACGCGAGGCCATAGCGCTTCTCGCGCTTGCGCAGCTCGTACGCGAGCGTGAGCGCGAGCCGCGCGCCGGACGCACCGAGCGGATGCCCGAGCGCGATCGCGCCGCCGTTCACGTTGGTCTTCTCACGGTCGAGGCCGAGGTCCTTCTCCACCGCGAGGTACTGCGTGGCGAACGCCTCGTTGATCTCGACGAGGTCCATGTCCGAGACCTTGAGCCCGGCGCGCTCGAGCGCCTGACGCGATGACGGTGCGGGACCGATGCCCATGATGTCCGGGTCCACGCCGCAGACACCGCCCGAAACGATGCGCGCGATCGGTTTGAGGCCCGCCTTCTTCGCGGCATCGGCCGATGCGACGACGACCGCGGCGGCGCCATCGTTGATGCCCGACGCGTTGCCGGGCGTGACCGTGCCGTTCTTCTCGAACCGGGCCACCAGCTTGGCGAGCGCCTCGGGCGTCGTGTCGGGACGAATGTGCTCGTCCTTGTCGACGACGACATCACCCTTCTTCGTCTTCACGGTGACCGGCACGATCTCCTCGCTGAAGCGGCATGACTCGCGGGCTTTCGCCGCGAGCATGTGGCTGCGGTACGCGAACTCGTCGGCCGCCTCGCGCGTGATGCCGTACTTACGGCCGAGGTTCTCGGCGGTGTTCGCCATGCCGAGCCCGTTGTAGGAGTCGACGAGGGCGACCCAGAGGTAGTCCTCGAGCTTCTGCTCGCCCAGCGGCAATCCCCACCGCGCGCCCCGGATCTGATGCGGGGCCATGGACATGTTCTCGGCGCCGCCGGCGAGGACGAAGTCCGCCTGTCCAAGCTGGATCTCCTGCGCGCCGAGCAGGATCGCCTGCAGGCCTGAGCCGCAGAGCCGGTTGATGGTGAGCGCGGGGACTTCCTTCGGCACGCCCGACCGCAGGCCGATGTGACGCGAGAGGTACACGGCGTCGCCCGAGGTCTGCAGGACGTTGCCGAAGATCACGTGGTCGATCTGTTTGGGATCGACCTTCGACTTCTCGAGCGCGGCCTTCGCCGCGATCACGCCGAGGTCCGTGGCCGAGGTATCGCGCAGCTGCCCGCCGTACGTGCCGAAGGCGGTGCGCGCCCCGTCGACGATGACGATGTCCTTCACTGATCGCTCCCGTGGCCGCATCCCGCGGCCCCCTTAATTGTCCCACCGAGCAGAATCGTCCGGTGACCAGCTTCAGCGAGCTCTTCGCGTCCGTTCAGGCCCGCCGTGAGTCGGGCGACCTCGCGGGCGCCCTAGCCCTGTTCGAGGGCTGCGAACGCGACTTTCCGCTGCAGAAGGGCCTCGTGTTTCTCGTGCGAGCGGAGCTTCTCGCGGAGCTCCGTCAACCGGACCGGGCGATCGAGTCGCTCGAGGCTGCCCTCGCCTCGGGCTGTCGCTACAAGCGCTCGTGGCTCGAGGAGAACCCGCGGCTCGCGGCTCTCCGCGGCTCCGTACTTTTTCGCGACGTCATAGAGCGGTCGGCTCGCCGGCACGAGGAGGAATCCGCGGCGGCACGCCCCGAGCTGAACGTGGTGATGCCCGAGAGCGCTCCGCCGCCTCTGGGGTACCCGCTCCTGGTCGCGCTCCATGGAAACAACAGCACCATGGCCGACACCGTCGCGCAGTGGTCGTCGCCCGCGAGCGCGGGCTGGGTGGTCGCCGTACCTCAGTCGAGCGAGATCGGAGTGAGCCCGGGCGCGTTCATATGGAACGAGACCGAGCGGGCCGTTCGCGAAGTGACCGCCCACATCAGCGAGATCGCGAAGGGGACTCGGCTCGATCCCGATCGACTCGTCATGGGGGGATTCTCGATGGGCGGCCTGCAAGCGATGGCCCTACCGCTGACCGCACGGATCCGTGCGCGCGCGTTCATCGCAGTGGCCGCGTGGCTACCCAACATCCGCGAGTTCGCGACGATGCTCGATAGAGGTCCCGGACGCGAGCTCAGCGGGTACATCGTCGTGGGCAGGCGTGATCCCAACTGCGATGGGGCGAAGCAGCTCGTCGCTCTCCTCACGAAACACCGTGTCCACGCGCACCTTGATCTTCGCGAGGATCTCGGACACGAATACCCGGCGGACATGCCGGCGACGCTGAGCCGAGCGCTCGCCTTCGCGTCGAGCTAGATCGCAGGTCGGGCGGCGGCCAGCTCGGCCGCCGCCCCGTCGTGCGCTAATTGATCGTTACGTCGTCGTAGAGCGTGTAGGTCGGGTCGGTCGCGTAGTTGTCGTCGTGGTCGACGAGGGTGAGCGTGTAGGAATGCCCACCGGTCAGCGTGAACGACTTGCTGTTCCACACGCCGGTGTTGCTGCAGGTTCTCGGCAGCAGGGTCGTGGTCGTGGCAGTGGTGTTGTCCCGGAGCGTCGCCGTCGCCCAGTCGTAGGTCACGCTGTCCGTACAGACGACCCGGTACCAGAACGAGAGTGTGCCGCCTGCCGCCGGCGCGTTGAAGGTCTGCGCGACCGAGCTATCTCCACTGAACGGCGCGCTGCTGCCGACCATCGCGGCGGAGGCGCCGATGTGGGCCGCGGTCGAGATCGCGGTGCTGCCCGCGCGCGTCCAACCCGTGAAGCCGCTCTCGAACCCGCCGTTCGTGATTCCGGACGGTGGCGGTGGCGGCGGCGCGCCGATGGCGACGTCGTCGTACAAGGTGTAGGTCGGGTCGGTCGCGTAGTTGTCGTCGTGGTCGATGAGCGTCAGCGTGTACGAGTGCGCGCCGACGAGCGTTGCTGACGCGCTGTTCCAGACGCCGGTGTTGGTGCAGGTCCGCGCCAGCAGGGTAGTGGTCGTGGCGGTGGTGTTGTCCCTGAGCGTTGCCGTGGCCCAGTCATAGGTCACGCTGTCCGTGCAGACGACCCGGTAGAAGAAAGAGAGAGCGCCACCCGCCGAAGGCGCGGTGAAAGTCTGCGCGACCGAGCTATCTCCATTGAAGGGCGAGCTGCTGCCGACCGTGGCCGCGGACGTCCCGCTGTGCGCGGTCGTCGAGATCGCGGTGCTGCCCGCGCTCGTCCAGCCGGTGAGGCCGCTTTCGAAACCGCCGTTGGTGATCCCGCTCGACGGGGTGACGGTCAGTGAGATGGCGGTGTTATGGGTCGCGCTCGGGGCGGTGCCGGTGACCGTCACCGGATAGGTGCCGGGTGTCGTCGAAGACCCGATGCTGAACGTGAGGGTCGAGCTGCCGCCAGCCGTGACCGAGCCAGGATTGAACGACGCCGTCGTGCCCGCCGGGACGCCGGTCGCGCTCAGGGTCACGCTCTCGGCCGAGCCGCTCGTGACCGCGGTCGAGATCGTCGACGTGGCGCTCCCGCCCTGCAGGGCGGAAACGCTGTTCGGGCTCGCGGCGATCGAGAAGTCATTGGGTGCCGCCGTGACCGTCAGGGCGACGGTCGTGTTGTGGGTCGCGCTCGGAGCGGTCCCGGTGACCGTCACCGAATACGAGCCGGGCGTTG
>WNGI01000090.1_pt1 | contig 93470 bp, 110 predicted proteins | sample 5400621 | NCBI WGS metagenome assembly WNGI01 (sample SAMN13153374, study PRJNA577476) | soil metagenome | isolation source: 20 cm soil or saprolite under Garry oak tree replicate 1 | place: USA:California | collected 2016-06-15 | reverse complement strand
GCGGTCATCGTCGCCGTGGTGGTCCACGGCGTGTCCCTCGTGGTCGGACGTCGCCTGAGCCTCGCATGAGCGTGGAGATCAGGGAGCTCGACGACCTTGCCGACCTGGAGCGCCTTGCGCAGCTCTTCGCTTCGGTCTGGGGCCGACTGGGAGAACCGCCGATCAACTCCGATGTCCTCAAAGCGCTCGCGCTGTCGGGCAACTACCTCTCCGGCGCTTACGCGGGCGGAAAGCTGATCGGCGGCCTTGTCGGCTGGCTCGGTGGAACGCCACCGCACGACCTGCACTTGCACTCACACATCCTTGGCGTGGTGCCGGGGAGCGAGCGGCATGGTCTCGGATTCGACCTCAAGCAACACCAGAGGCGGTGGTGTCTGGCGCGCGACGTGACGCTGATGGAATGGACGACCGACCCACTGGTCCGGCGCAACGCCTACTTCAATCTGACGAAGCTGGGTGCGGAGGCGCCCGAGTATCTCGTGAACTTCTACGGCCAGATGCGCGACGGCATCAACGCCGGCGAGGAATCCGACCGCTTGCTGATCCGCTGGCACCTCGACTCGGAGCGCGCCGTGGCGGCGGCCGCCGGCGAGTCACTCGAACCAGACGCGGAGATGCTGCGTGACAAGAATCTTTCCGCAGGTTCCAGCGGCGCCGTTCTCGCGGTCGGGTCGCGCGGGGAGCCGGTCGCCAGTGAATCTTCGGCGCGTGTCCTTTTCTGCCAGGTGCCGGAGGACATCGTCGAGCTGCGCCGGCACGATCCAGCGCTCGCGCGGTCATGGCGTGTCGCGCTCCGCGATGCGATGACCAAGGCGATGGCGGCCAGCTACGTGATCACCGGCGCGACGCGCGCGGGCTGGTACGTTCTCGAATCCTCCTAGAATCGTCGCGTGCTGCAGGTGGGAGAAAAAGCTCCCGAATTCAAGCTCCCAACCACCGGCGGCCAGGAGCTGACTCTTGCCGACGCGCTGGAGAAACATCGCGCACTGGTCTTCCTCTTCTATGTCCTTGACTTCACCGGAGGTTGAAGGACGGAGTTGACCGAGTTTCGGTCACGGAACGAGGATGCGGTCGCCAACGGCGTCGGCATCTACGCAATCAGCGTCGATTCGGTGTTCTCGCATCAGGCGTTCGCCAAAGAGCTGGGCGGTCTGCCGTTTGAGCTCATTGGCGACTTCGAGCGCAAGATGGTCACCGACTATGGCGTCCGCCGCGACGACGTCGCGGGTTATTCGGGCCTGGCCCGCCGCAGCATCTTCATCATCGATCGCGCCGGCGTCGTCCGCTGGACGTGGATCTCCTCGCGGGAGAAACCCCAGCCGGACTACGACGCCGTGATCACCGAGGCCAAGCAGGTCGCGGCGGCCGGATGAGCGAACCGAACAGCGTCATCGCCCCCATCGAAAAGAGCTGGAGCGAGCTGGACGCGCTCGTCGGCCAGCTGGGTGACGAAGGGCTCATGTTGACCGGCGCCGACGGTTGGGCTGTGAAAGACCATCTCGCCCACATCGCGGCCTGGGAGGCCTCCTTGATCGGCCTTTTCGAAGGCACCGACCGCGCGGCGGCGATGGGGATCGCGGCTTCAGACGACGATGGAACCGACGCCATCAACGCGGCGATCTGGTCGCTGCATCGCGACAAGACGCTGCAGCAGGCGGTCACATATTTCCGCGAGACGCATGCGGCCCTCATGCGCCTGCTGGGCAAGATGAGCGACGCCGACTTCGAGCTTTCTTACAACCACTACCAGCCGAACCAACCGCGAGACCCGAGCGACGATCGACCCGCGCTCGAATGGGTGGCCGGCAACACGTGGGAGCACTACGCCGAACATGTCGACTGGATCAATCAACTGAGGGAGTCAAAGGCCGCCAGCTGAGCGGCGCGTAGCTCGAGCGCTCTCTCGATCGAGATCTCCGCCAGGCGAAACTCGTCTCCCGGCGCGAGCTGGGCCGCAACCGGCATGGAGGCACTGACCACGACAGCGACCACCGGGTAGCCGCCGGCCGTCTGATGGTCGGCCATCAGCAGGATGGGCCGCCCGCCGGCAGGAAGCTGGACCGCCCCCGGAATCATCGCGAACGAGAGCAGCTCCTCGCCCGGAGCCTCGAGTGCTCCGCCCTCCAGGCGGTAACCCATGCGGTTGGAGTCGTGACTCAGCGTGAACGGCGAACCGAACAGGGCGTCGCGCGATCGAGGTGTAAGCCGAACCGCGTGCGGACCGAGGACCGCGTGAAGGATTCGTCCGCCATAGTCCGGTCTCCGCTCCGCGGCAAGGCTCCGTCCGGCTATGTCGGGAAACTCCTGGAGCGCCGCGAACACCACATCGCCCGCCGCCAGCGGGCGGCCATGCATCCCTCCGCGCGCCGCGAGCAGGTCCGTCGACATCGACCCGAGCCACCGGTCGCCGATCGCGCCGCCTGCCACCGCGAGGTACGCTCGCGCGCCGCCGCGCCTGCGCGCGAAACTGATCTCATCGCCCGCGCGAACGTCAACGCCGGTCCACATCGGCAGGGCCTCGCCGTTGATCCGCGGATCCAGGTCGCCACCTGCGATCGAGATGAGGCATGCCCGCTCCGCGACGAGCCGAGGTCCGGTCAGCGTGCACTCCAGGGTGGCCGCGCTCCGATCGTTTCCTACGAGAAGGTTGGCCGCGATGTGAGCGAACCTGTCCATCGCGCCACCGGGAGTCACACCCGCGGACACTGCCTGGGGCCGTCCGAGGTCCTGGATCGTGGTCAAGAGGCCGCCTTCGGTTACCCGGAAGGATGCCGTCAAGGGGATGCGGCGAAAAATTTCACCCGATCACCGACACGGAAGAGGCTCGGCGGGTCGGAGTCGGGCAGGAAGAGCTTGACCGCGCTGCGCCCGATCAGGTGCCATCCCCCCGGGCTCGCCAGCGGGTAGATGCCGGTCTCCTGGCCGGCGATGGCCACCGATCCGGCCGGTACCAGGGTGCGCGGCACAGCGCGCCGCGGCAGCACGAGCTCATCGGGCAGCGGTCCGAGGTAGGCCCACCCCGGCACGAAGCCGACGAGGAACACCCGGTAGATCGGGCGCCCGTGCAGCTCGATCACCCGATCCTTCGTCAGACCCAGTGCCGCGGCAACCGTGTCGAGGTCCGGGCCGTCGTAGACGACCGGGATGCGATGAAGGCGTCCGGGCTCGTCGACCGGAGGCCGCTTTCTGGCGAGCCGATGGATAGCGAGCCCCAGCGCATCGTGTGTGATCTGGTCGGGGTCGAACTGCACGGTGACGGTGCCATGCGCCGCGACCGCCTGCCGCACGTCGCGACGTCTCTTCAGCGCCGCGGCGAGGGCGATCGCACGCGTGTTGAGCGCCGTATCGAGTCGCGCGCCAAGCTGCGCGATGAGCGCGGTGTCACCCAGCGGTTGGACGCGGATCCGGACGGCGGAGCGCAGCGGTGGCATGTGCGCTCACAAGGATGGCGTAGAAGATGCCGGGCACGATTCCGATGCACAGCGCTCCGATGCATGCGATGCCGACCGCCCACGCGGTCACGATCGCGGCGACCACGACGTTCCAGGTACCCGGGTCGGCGCGTAGGGAGCGAATGGTGGCGGCCCAGCTGAAGAGATCGCTAGGCCGGCCGCTGGCGGCGAATGCGGCTGTCGCATGTGGAAATACCACCAGCGCAACCAGGCCCCACGGCAGCGCCAGCACGAGCAACGCCATCACGGGAGCGCCCAGCGAACCGAAGGTGCTTGTCAGCAACGAGGCGAGCGGCTCCCAGACGAGCGCGAACGGCAGCCAGGTGATCGCGATCAGCAGGGCGCACCAAAAGCCATCCGCGAGCAGTCGCCACGTGAGCTTCCAGGGCGGGGGGCCGGCTGCGGGATCCTGCTCGGCCGCCCGCGTCGCGGCCACCGCGTAACCCAGGAGGGGAAGGAAGAGCACGGGCAGCAGGGAGACCGCCACGATGCCCATCGCCCACGTCCACCGCGATCGGACCCGCAGGGGCCACGAGAACGAATCGGCGACTGGCCTCACGAAGCTACTGGTGCGAGCCTTGCTTGATTCGGACCTCGAATCCCTCGTCGGTCGGCGTGACCTCCACGTCGCCGGCCCTGATTCGGACGCCCGCCTCGACTCGAGTGGCGACGAGCTCACCCTCGAAGATCAGCTCGGCGAACCGCCAGTCCCTGCCGTGCTTGCGCATCCGCACGACGACGCCGCGTGGGCTCCGCCAGACGCCCTCGCCCGAAGGCTTGAACCCACGGGTTTTGAGCTCGCCGAGCTCATCCGGAATGGCCTCCTCGGGAGCCTTCGGCGCCGGCCATTCGACGGCCTTGTCTCGTTCGGCCGATGGGCTTCGGATGACACGTAGGTTTGGTTTTCGCGACTTCGCCTGCTCGAGCGACAGCCGGAGCAGCTCGGAGCCTTCCTCCTGCGCGAAGAATGCGCCCGAGATGCGTGCCTGGTCCTTGGAGCGGCGGATGCAGTTTGCGCAATCTGGCTCGCTCTCGACGGCCACGTAGGACCCGTCGCCCAGCGTCTGATTGCAAAGGGTCGTCACGGGCCCCGAGCGAGGAACCCTCGGCGTGAGATGAACCCGCCCGCCGGACTTCCGGCGAACGGATTCGAGCTTGATCCTCTGCATGAGCTAATTCTCCCGATTCGGCGGGAGGACTTCTTTTCGAGGCCGCGCAAGGGTGTCGCCCATCCGGACGGTTAGCTCCGCGACGGATCGACCTCCCCCGGCAGCGGGGAAGGGACGCTAGCGGCTCTTCTTCGCCTGCGCGTTGCTGATGCGCGCGGCGCGGGACTTGCTCATGCCCTTCTTCTTCAGAGCTTCGTATGTTTTCGGCTTCTTGACCGACGGCCCGTGACTCTTCCCAGGCATACATGACCTCCTTATTTGATTTCGGGTTGCCTACCCACCCGAAAAACGCGCGGAGCGACTTCTGGACTTGTAGCGACAGCCTTTTTTGGCGCCTCGTCAAAGGCGTCGAGGGCCCCGGGTAGGGGCGCCGGGGTGGACGCTTATCTAGCAGTCCCTTGAGCCTGTTGATCCTGCCCCCCAGCCGAACGCCCCTTCGCCGCCAGACCTTGGCGCTGGCCGAAGAGCTTCATTTCGACCCGCGGGCGGTGCGGCGCGCCGTGGCTCAGCTCGAACGCGACGCGAGCAAGGGGCCCACGCGTGGGCTTTCCATCCGCAGCGACCTGCATGGGTTCAAGGTCGCCGACGCCCGCCGGGCGCTGGCCGGCCTTCCCTCACCTGGCGACTATCGGGTAGTGATCAAGCCGCTGCGCTACCGCTCCCGTCCGAGCCTGTCCGGACTCTGCGAGTTCGATGTCGGCCGGATCATCGTCCGCATCCCGGAGCCTTTCCGGCCGTTCGAGGAGCTGGTCTACTTCAACGCCCGGCGCAAGCGCGGCGGCGGCATGAGGTTTGCCTGGGTGGCCGAGAAGGTTTGGTTCCGGAGCCGGCGCGACGTGCTGCGGTTCGTCTATTGCCACGAGTGGCTGCATTGGTATCTGCGCGAGGTGCAGGGTCGCCGGTCGGGCGCCGAGACGGCGTGCGACAGATTCGCGCTGCGCAACTTCCGGCGCCGCCAGGTCACGGTGGACGACGCGGTGGAAGCCCTCCGGGGAACACGGATGCAGCTGCTACCCGACTACTTCCGGATCGCCGCTTAGCCCGTCGGACGAACCGGACCGATACACCCTTCTGGCGCCAAACGCCTCTGTCACATGGGCGGATAGGCGTTTCTGGCACCAAACGTGTCGATCAAAATGGGCCGCATGCTTGAGGGCACGACGCTCGGGACCCTCGTCGAGCTGATGGTCGAGGCCGAGGTACTGGCCGGTTCGGGGGGTCGCCTGATCCCTTCCCGGATGGAGCCTGACGTCGACCATCGAGACATCGTGGTGGCCGAGGTCGGAGGCTTCGGAGCGCTGTGGCTGCAGGTGAAGGGCACGATCCACCCCGACAGCGAGGGTCGCATCGTCGCTTTCGCCAACTACCCGGTCGATGCCATCCCGGAGAGTGCCCGCCTTCTCTACCTGGTTTGCCTGCTCGATGTCGAGCAGCATCTTCTCGCGAGGACCTGGCTCGTCCCTTCTGCGGACTTCAACCACCTCGCGTACCGCGAGCACTCCGCACGGCCAGGCCGCGTCACCCTTCAGTTCTCGTGTCTTGCCTCGGGCGATGCACGCTGGAACAAGTTCGAGATCCCCAGGCTCCAACTCGGCGCCCGGCTGGAACCGCTCGTCGCCGCGCTCGGACCTGCCGCCACAGAGGAGCTGAGCGCGCTGCGCGAGCGACTGAACTAGCTGACTCGGCTTGTCTCCCTCGGATTTCTGAGCGGGATCAGGTTTGCCTCGACCTGGGCGCGCAGGTACTCGAAGGCCGGTGGAAGGGACAGCCGTTCGCCGAGGTGCTCCTTGGGCTCGTCGGACGTGAAGCCTGGGCCGACCGTCGCGATCTCGAACAGGACACCGCTCGGCTCCCTGAAGTAGATCGACCGGAAGTAGAAGCGGTCGATCACGGGCGTCGGATCGCCGCCCCCTTCGATCACGCGGTCGCGCCAAGCGACGTGGTCGTCCATGGTCGATGACCAGGCGACGTGATGCACTGTGCCCGACCCACCGAGGCCGCGGGCCTCGGGTGCGGGGTCGTAGGCGTACAAGGAGCCTCGCGAATCGGCCCTGGACTCGTAGGCGTCGGGGCCGGTGCTCTGGAAGCCGAGCGTTTCGGCCAGAAACTGGTGGCTGGCGCCGCGACGGCGCTCGAAGGCCCGCACGCCAGCGAATCCCTGCAGCGCGAACTTCTCAGGGATCTCGGGATGCCGCGCGACAAGCGGGGCGTCTGCGGTTGGGGCGGCGATGAGCTCGAAACCAAGACCCTCCGGATCTTCGAAAAGGAGGCGGCCACCCTCGGGCTTTGACTCGAGTCCGGCAGCTGCGAGTCGGCGCGCCCAGAACTCGAGCGCCTCCTCGGAACCAACCCGAAGGCCAATGCGGTGGATCATCCCTGCGCCCGCCCGGCCGCGAACGAGGCCGGGGTACTCGAAGAAGGTAAGGTCGGCGCCCGGGCTGCCGTCCTCGTCGGCGTAGAAGAGGTGGTAGACCGCGGGGTTGTCCTGGTTGACCGTCTTCTTGACCAGGCGCAATCCCATCACCCCCGCGTAGAACTCGAGGTTTTTGGTCGCGTCGGCCGTGATCGCGCTGATGTGGTGGATTCCGTTCAGTGGGTTCATCTTCCCTGACTCCTACCCAGCCCTTCCCCGCATTTGTTCCATCGTGGCAGCGGCTGCAAACCCGCCGCCCGGATAATCCCCTCGATGGCGGTCCGGGTGGTGGGGTTCGATGGCGACGACACGCTGTGGCACAGCGAGACAAGGTTTCACGTCACCCAGGGCGAGTTTCGCGAGCTGCTCGCTCGCCACATTCCCGACGCAGACGTCGACGCGCGACTGGCCCAGATGGAGATGAAAAACCTCGCGATCTATGGCTACGGGGTGAAGTCCTTCACGCTCTCGATGCTGGAGACCGCCATCGAGCTGACCAAAGCCCAGATCCCCGCCACCGACCTGGAGGTGATCCTCGGCTGGGGCAAGCGGATGTTGATGGAGCCGACCGAGCTGCTGGCCGGTGTCGAGAAAACGCTCCGCGGACTGAGCGAGCGCTACGACCTGCTGCTCATCACCAAAGGCGATCTGTTCAACCAGGAAAGCAAGCTCGCCCGCTCGGGCCTGGGCGAGCTGTTTCTCGGCGTGGAGATCCTCAGTGAGAAAGACGTCGATACGTACAGCCGGGTCTTTGAGCGGCGCGGCATCAAAGCTGAGGAGTTCGTGATGGTCGGCAACTCTCTGCGGTCTGACGTCTTGCCGGTCGTCTCGCTCGGCGGGCACGCCGTCCACATTCCTTATGAGGTGACGTGGCAGCACGAGCACATCCCGGAGGACGAGATGCCGAAGGAGGGCTGGCGGCGGATCGCCTCGATCGCGGAGCTGCCCGCGATATTGGAGGAGATCTAGGCGGCGCCCTCGCGGGCCTGGCCGCCACCGGTCATCAGCAGACCCAGCCTTTCCTCCGGCGTGTCGGGCCCCTCGATGCTGACGATCCTGCCTTCATACATGACCGCGATGCGGTCCGAGAGCGAGCGGACCTCGTCCAGCTCCGCCGACACGAGCAGCACGGCCGTACCCTCGTCGCGTTCCTGGACGATCCGGCGGTGGATGAACTCGATCGCGCCGATGTCGACGCCCCGAGTCGGCTGAGCCGCGAGAAGGACCTTCGGCTTGCTGCCCATCTCGCGCGCGACGATGACCTTTTGCTGGTTGCCGCCCGAAAGGTTGCGAGCGGCGACGTCGATGCTCGGGGTCCGGACGTCGAATTCCTTGACCAGGCGGCGCGCCCACTCGCGGATGGCGACGAGCTTCAGGACGAACTCGTTCCAGGAAAAGGTTGTGCTGCGTTCGCGACCCAGGATCGAGTTCTCGGCGATGGAGAAGCTGAGCACGAGGCCGGTGCCGCGCCGGTCCTCCGGGATGAAAGCGACCCCGGCGTCACGCTCGGTACGCGCGTCGTAGGTGGTGATGTCGCGCTCGCCCAGCCGGATGTGGCCACCGGTCGAGCGGCGTGTGCCGGCGATGACCTCCATCAGCTCGCTCTGGCCGTTGCCTTCGACCCCGGCGATGCCCAGGATCTCTCCCTGGCGAAGCTCGAACGACACGCCTTTGAGCGCGGGCACGTTGCGGTCGGAGTTTGCCGTCACGTTTTCGACGGTCAGGACGACCGCCCCTGGCTTGGCCGGTTTCTTGTCCACGCGGAGGAGGACTGCGCGGCCGACCATCATGGTCGCGATCTCCTCTTCGTTCGTGTCCCTTGTGGTCAGGTGGCCAACGACCTTGCCGCGGCGCATCACTGTGATCCGGTCGGAGATGTCGAGCACCTCCTTCAGCTTGTGGCTGATGAAGATGATCGTCTTGCCCGATTTCACCAGGTCGCGCAGGACGACGAACAGCTCCTTGGTCTCCTGGGGCGTGAGCACGCCAGTCGGCTCGTCGAGAATCAGGATGTTGGCTCCGCGATAAAGCACCTTTACGATCTCGGCACGCTGCTGCAACCCGACGGGTAGGTCGCCCATGCGCGCATCGGGATCGAGCGCGAGGCCGTAGCGCTTCGTCAGGTCGCTGATCGCCTTGCGAGCGCGGCCGTGGTCGTAGAAGCCAGGCCCGCTCACGGGCTCGCGGCCGAGCATGATGTTCTCCCCCACCGAGAAAACAGGGATGAGCATGAAGTGCTGATGAACCATGCCGATGCCCAGGGAGATGGCATCACGCGGCCCGGCCATGTGGACAGGCTTGCCGTTGATGAGGATCTCCCCCGAGTCAGGCGGGATGAGTCCGTACAGGATGTTCATCAAGGTCGATTTGCCCGCGCCGTTTTCGCCCACGAGCGCGTGGATCTCGCCGGAGCGAACGCTGAAGTCGACCTTGTCGTTGGCGAGCACACCCGGAAACTGTTTCGTGATGCCGCGCATCTCGACGGCGGGCTGCTGGTCGCTCATTCCGAACCAGGCACGTAGGGGAGGCCGTCGTGGGCGGGTGGCGTGCTGCGGCCGACCACGCCGGCCAGCACGACCAGGGTGAGGATGTACGGCAGCATGCTGAGGAGGTAGGGCGAGATGTGGATCGTCGAGTTGTTGTCGTAGATCGCTTCCCCGAGCCCGAAGATCAGGCACGCGATGAAGGCGCCGAACGGCGTCCACTTGCCGAAGATCATCGCCGCGAGCGCGATGTATCCCCGACCGTCGGTCATGTTGGGGACGAATGTGTTCGACACACCGATCGCGAGGAACGCGCCGGCGAGCCCTGACAGCAACCCGCTCGAGATCACCGCGCTGTAGCGGATGAGATAGACGTTGATGCCCGCGGTGTCGGCCGCCTGCGGGTGCTCACCGACCGCTCGGATGCGGAGGCCAAGCCTCGTCCTGAACAGGAGCACGTGGATCCCAACGAGCAGGATGAGCGCCGCGTACACGATCACGTTCTGATCGAACACAACCTTGCCGAAGAAGGGGATCTGGTCGAGGCCGGGGATGCCGATGTACGGCAGGCCTTCGGTCGGCCCGATGTGGCCGATGTCCTGGAGGCCGTAGATGCGGTTGACCAGGAAGACAGTCAAGCCCGCAGCGAAGATGTTGATCGCGATCCCGCTGACGATCTGGTCGGCGCGGAACTGGATCGAGACCACTGCGTGGATCGACGCGATCAGCCCTCCCGCGATGATCGCGACGACGGTCGCGAGCCACGCGTTATGCCAGGCGAGATCTGCCACCACCGCGAAGAAAGCGCCCGTGAGCATCATGCCCTCCATCGCGATGTTCACGACGCCGCTGCGCTCAGAGATGACCCCGCCCAGGGCCGGCAGCAGCAGCAGGACGGCGGCCGCGAGGACCGCCTGCCAGAGGTTGGCGGTCAACAGGAGGTGGCCGATGTCGCCGAGTACGCTCATGTGGGTTCCGGGGGCGGGGCGGCCGATTCCGACATCAAACCCGCAGCAGGCGGAAGCTCGGGTGGAAGGTCGGCCGATTTGCGACCGAAGGGCAAGCCTTTGCGAATCGCCCCGACAAAGTTCGCGGCGATGCTGAACAGGATCAGCGCCTGGAGGACCAACACCAGGTTGCTCGAGATGCCGGCGTCGCTCTGCATGATTGCTCCGCCCGAGTGCAGAGCGCCGAACAGCAGCGAAGCGAGGACGATGCCCACCGCGCTGCCGAGGCCGAGCAGGGCCACGGCGATCGCGTCGAAACCGGTCGTATCGCTGAAGTACTTGTCGGTCAGGTTGTGGTCGACGCCGGCGATCTGGATGGCGCCCGCAAGGCCCGAAAAGGCTCCCGCGATGAGCATCGTGAAGATGATCGTGCGGGGGACGCTGATGCCCGCGTAGCGCGCCGCCTTCTGGCTCTGGCCTACGGCGCGGATCTCATAACCGAAAGACGTACGCCACAGGAGGAACGCAAACAACGCCGCCGCCACCAGAGCAATCAACAGGCCGGTATGCACGCGGAACACGCTCGCGGGCAACCCGAAGATGATGAGCGAGTTGTCGGCGGGCAGGAGAGTCGCAAGTCGCGCGCCCTGGCCGATGGGCAGAGAGGTCGAGGTGCCTTCGCCGAGCTGCAGCGGCCCGCCGATGATCAGGTAGCGCAGCAGCCACTGCGCGACGTAGTTCAGCATGATCGTCGTCACCACCTCGTGGGCGCCGACGGTGGCCTTGAGCACACCGGCGATACCCGCCCAGAAAGCCCCCGCGGCCATCCCTCCCAGTAAAACCATCGGCAGCAGGATCGGCGACGGCAAGCCGCTGAACTTGACGCCGATCGCGGTGCAGGCGATGGCTCCGGCGAGCAGCTGGCCTTCGGCGCCGATGTTGAAGAGCCCGGCTCGGAAGGGCAGAGCCACGGCGATCCCCGTAGTGATCAATGGGACCAGGAAGACGATCGTGTTGGAGATCTGCAGCGCGGAGTTCTCGCCCTGACCGCACGCGATGCCAAATCCGCCGCAGAGCAAGCCTGAGTAGGCATCGATGGGATTGGCGCCTGTAACAAGGCAAATGACGGCACCGACGACGAAGGCGAAGACGACCGATCCGAGAGGCATCGCGAGGCCCCCGGCGAGGCGCCGGACGGTTGGCGGCAGCCCCGGAGGTCGAGGACGGGCTTTGGCGCCCGTCCCCGAGGCTGTGGCTATGCGGGAATGTCCGCGGGCGGGGTCAGCGCGCCCGACTTGATCTGACCCTGGATCTTGTCGAGCTCGGTCTTCAGCTCCGCGGGTAGGCTGAAGTTGTCGACGGCGTAGCCGGCTCCGTCGTTCGCGATGCTGAAGGTCAACGCACCACCTGAGAACTGACCTTTCACCACGTTCTGGATCGCCGTGTAGGTGGCCACGTCCACCTTCTTGAGGGCGCTCGCGATGACCGACGGGTCGGCGTCCTTCTGGTCAGCATCGACGCCGATGCCATAGACGCCTGACTGGCCCGCCTGCTGGAGCGCGCCCAGACCGCAACCGCCGGCGACCTGGAAGACGATGTCCGACTTCTGGTTGATCTGGGCCGATGCGAGCGACTTGCACTTGGCAGGGTCGTTGAAGTTGTTCGAGTATCCGACGAGCACGCTGATCGACGGATCTTCCATCTTCGCGGCCCACTTGTAGCCCGCGATGTAGTGGTTGACCGGCGGGATGCTCACGCCGCCGACCGCGCTGATCACGTGCTGGTTCTTCTTGGCCTTGCCGTTCTTCTCCAGCCAGCCGGCGATCACGCCCACCATGGCGCCCGCGTCCTGCTCCTTGAAGTACAGGGACTGGACGTTGGGGTGTTTGAGGTCGACGCCTTTGGCGTCAGTGCCGGCTCCGTCGATGATCGCGAAGTGGATGTTGGGGAACTGGCCTGACACGGTTCCGACTTGCGCTTGCATCAGGAAGCCGACGCCGATCACCAGGTCGTAGTTCTTGCTCGCGAAGTCGGTCAGGTTCGGGATGTAATCGTCGCCGGTCTTCGACTCCTTGACATCACCCTGGATCTTGAAGTCGGTCTTCGCTTTCTCGAGCCCGACGTCGGCCAGGTGGTTGAAGCTCTTGTCGTTGAGGCCACCGGTGTCGGTGACCAATCCGATCTTGAAGGTCTTCGTCGGAGTTCCCGGGCCACTCGACGAGCCGCAGGCCGCGACCAGGACCATGGCCACAGCAATCAAACCGACGAACCTAAGACGCTTATGACCCATCCTCATCGCTCCCTTAAGAACTGAAAGCCCGGATCGATTTCCCGGGCGCGGATCGCCTGATCGGGCGGATTGTACACCCGCTTACGATTGCCTCCGATGAACCCCCTGGAGCTCATCGGCCGCAAGCGCGACGGGCTCGAGCACGCGCCGGAAGAGATCGAGTTTCTGCTCTCCGGCTACGTGCGCGGCGACGTGGCCGACTACCAGATGGCGGCGTGGCTGATGGCCGTCTGCATTCGGGGGATGACCCCCGCCGAGACGCTCGCGCTGACGCAGGCGATGGTGGCCAGCGGCGAGGTGCTCGACCTGAGCTCGATCCCCGGAATCAAGGTCGACAAGCACTCGACGGGAGGGGTCGGCGACAAGGTGACGCTGATCGCCGCGCCCCTGGCGGCGGCGTGCGGCGTCAAGGTCCCGAAGCTCAGCGGTCGCGCCCTTGCCCACACGGGAGGCACGCTCGACAAGCTGGAGTCGGTGCCGGGACTGACCGTCGATCTCGATCCGGACCGGTTCATCAAGCAGGTGCGTGAGGTCGGGATCGCAGTCGCGTCGCAGTCGCCGCGCATGGTGCCGGCGGACAAGCTGCTGTACGCGCTGCGCGACGTCACCGCGACCGTGCCATCCATACCCCTGATCGCCTCGAGCGTGATGTCGAAGAAGATCGCCGCGGGCGCCGACGCGATCGTGCTCGACGTGAAGTTCGGCCGGGGCGCGTTCATGCCCGACGTCGCCTCGGCCGAGAAGCTCGCCGCCGAGATGGTCGAGCTGGGGGAGGGCGCGGGGCGCCGCACGGTGGCGTTGGTGACTGCAATGGACAACCCTCTCGGCCGCACGGTCGGGAACGCGCTGGAGGTGCAGGAGGCGCTCGACGCGCTGGCGGGTGTCGGCGACGAGGAGCTGCTCGAGGTCTGCCTTCGCGTGACGCGCGAGATGTGCGACGTCGCGGGCGTTTCAGCCGATCCCGAGAAGGTTCTGCGGTCGGGAGCGGGAAGGCAGAAGTTTGAGCGCATGCTCGCGGCCCAGGGCGGGCACCTGGAGCGCGGCCTGCCCGTGGCGCCGGTGCAGGTTGCCGTGATTGCCGAATCGGAAGGCCACGTCGAGGCGATCGACGCGCTCGAGGTCGGGCTGGCCGCGATCGAGCTGGGCGCGGGGCGCATGCGCAAAGAGGACAAGGTCGATCTCGCTGCGGGGTTCGTCATCGAGGCGCCGGTGGGCGCCCGAGTCGCAGCAGGCGATCCGCTGGTCACCGTGCACGCACGTTCACAGGAGCTGGTCGACCGTGTCTCGACTCGACTTCGCGGCGCGTGGAGGCTCAGCGACAGCCTTGTCCAGCGACCGCCTCATGTGCTCGCCCGAGTCGACAAGAACGGGATTACAAAGGGCGATTAGTATTCGCCCGATGGCGACAGCCGAGAAGAAATATCACATCGGCCTCGGCCCGGGCGACGTCGGCGACTATGTGCTCGTACCGGGCGATCCGTTCCGGACCCCGCTCATCGCCGCCCACCTGGACGAGGCCAACGAGGTCGCATTCAGCCGCGAGTACCGCACCTTCACGGGCAAGGTCGACGGAGTGCCGGTATCGACGATGTCCACCGGCATGGGCGGACCGTCGGTGGCCATCGGCGTCGAGGAGCTGCACGAGCTCGGGGTGCACACGCTGCTTCGCGTCGGCACGTGTGGCGCCTCGCAGCCCGAGATCAAGATGGGCGACCTCGTGATCAGCTACGCCGCCGTCAGATCGGAAGGGACGCCCAACGGCTACATCCCGCTGGAGTATCCGGCGGTCGCTTCGCTGCACGTGGTCGAAGCGTTGGTCGAAGCCGCCGAAGCGGCCGGCGCCAATTACCACGTGGGCGTGACCCGTTCGGTGGATGCGCTCTATTCCGACCTGATGCCTGACCTCATGCCGCGGCCTCACCTCCGCGACGAGCTGGCGATGTGGGCGAAGGCCGGCATCCTCAGCAACGATATGGAGGCCTCGACCCTGTTCGTGGTGGCGCGACTCCGGAAGATGCGAGCCGGGTGCGTCAACCTGTGCGTCGACGAGCTCGGGGCGGGTGAGATCCATCATCTGGACCCGTCCTACATGGACCGCATGCTGGACGTGGCGGTCGACGCCATCCGGCGGCTCATCAAGCGTGATGGCAGTGCCTCTAAGCGTCAGTAAGCATCCGCTGGTCGCGGACGGCCTTCGCGGCCTGCGCGACAGCACGACGCCGCCAGAGGAATTCCGCGTGCATGCGCGCAACGTGATCACGATGCTGCTCTACGAGGCGACCGCGGATCTGCCCGTGCGGCGCGGCAAAGTCCGGACGCCACTTGCCGAGGCGGACGCGATCGAGATCGAGTCCGAGGTGGTGGCGATACCGGTCCTTCGCGCGGGCCTTGGCTTGCTGGCGCCCGTGCTCGAGCTGCTGCCGCGGGTGAGCGTCGGCTACATCGGCCTCGAGCGCGATGAAGAGACCGCGGTCGCGCGCATCTACTACAACAAGCTGCCGAAGCTGAAGGGCAAAATTCCACTGTTGCTCGACCCGATGCTGGCGACTGGCGGGTCGGCGGCGCAGGCGCTGGACCTCATCAAGGAGGCCGGCGGCAAGGACACGCGCATGGTCTGCATCGTGGCCGCGCCGGAAGGGGTAAAGGTGCTCGAGGAGCGTCACCCGGAGGTGGACGTCTACACGGCGGCGCTCGACGAGCGTCTCAACGACAAGGCGTACATCGTGCCGGGGCTCGGGGACTTCGGGGACAGGTTGTTCGGAACGGGCTAGGTCGTTCCGCCCGGATAGTCCGGACTATCCGGGGTTCTGCCGAGGGATAGGGCCGCTTCGTCCGGACTAACCGAACTTGGCGGCGTAGGCGGTCGCGTTGCAGTGGCGCAGCTCTTCATCGCTCATGCCGATTTCGGAAAGCAGGCCGTACTCGTGGCTCAGTGTTGTGCCGGCGACGGTGCGCGAGTCGGTGCTGATCGTGCAGCGCACGCCGGCCCGCACCAGACGTGGAAGCGGATGCTCCTCGATCGACTGGACCGCCTTGCACTTCCAGTTCGCGGTCGGGCACACGTCGAGGACGATCCCCTCGGCCCGGATCCGCTCCACGATGCTGGGTTCGCGCGCCGCGATCACGCCGTGCGCTATGCGCTCGACTCCCAACGCGAGCGCGTCCTCGACATTCGATGGATCACCTGCCTCGCCCGCGTGGCACGTCAGGTGCAGCCCGGCGGCGCGCGCGGCGGCGAAGGCGGGCGCGTGAGGGGCGGCCGGATAGCGCACCTCGTCGCCGGCCAGGTCGAAGCCGACCACCCCCTTTCCTGCGAATCGTCCAGCGATCTTCGCCAGCCCGGCGTTGTCTTCGGGTGCGTGCTGCCGCATCGCGCACACGATGGCGACGGCGCTGATGGGGCCGGCCTGCAGGCCCCTGAGCACCGCCTGGATCACCTGCTCGACGCTCAGTCCCCGCCGCAGGTGCAGCCGCGGCGCCCAGCGCACCTCGAGGTAGTCGATGTTCTCCCTCGCCGAGTCGTCGCACAGTTCGCGCGCGACGCGTTCGAGCGCCTCTTCGGTCTGCATCACCGCAATTGCCGGCTCGAAGTAGGTGATGTACTCGGCCTGGCTGGGACAGTCCTCGGGCGCGACCATGCGAAGCCCTTGCCTGCCCGCGAGCTCCTCCGCCGTCGACACGCGCACGGCTCCATCGAGGTGCGAGTGCAGCTCGGCCTTCTTCCAGCCGAGGTACGGAGAATCCGTTATGTCAGGGCGTAGATGTGCGGGAGCTCGCGATACAGCCCGGCATAGTCGAGCCCGTAGCCGATCACGAAACGGTCGGGGATCACAAAGCCGGTGAAATCGATCGTGACCTCGACCTGGCGGCGCGCCGGCCTGTCGAGAAGGGCCGCGAGGCGCACCGTGGCGGCGCCCAGGCGCCGGATCCGCCGTGCCACCGCGTTCACGGTGACCCCGGAGTCGATGATGTCTTCGACCAGGAGCACATGCCGGCCGACCAGCGTCCCCTCGACCATGTGGGCGAGCTTGAGCCGGCCGTTGCTCGACGTCCCGCTGGGATAGCTGGACGCTCGCACGAACTCGAGCTCGGCAGGAATGCTGAGGCTGCGCAAGAGGTCGGCGGCGAAAACGGTGGCGCCTTTGAGGATGATGACCATCACCAGCGGCGTGTCGATGTCGGCGTAGACCTGTGAGACGTGCCGCCCAAGCTGATGGACGCGACGCGCGATGCGGGCCGACGAGATCATCGGCGTGGGATGGCTGGCCCGGTCCAGCGCGAGGCCCGACGATTCGCTCGGGGCCGGCTGGGTGAGGACCTCAGTCATGCAGTCGCAATTTTACGGACGATCAAACACCAATTGGGTGCCACACGGTTTTCATTTCCATGAAAGCGGCGATGAGGTAAGGACTCATCTCGTCTTTTGAGACTTTGATCACCCGCTTCACGTTACCTGCCGCGGATTCCTCGATTGCTTTGATTTCATCGTTCGTGCAACCGGCGGTGTCGATCGCGTTGATGTCCATGTGCGATGCGAGCCAGGGCAGGAGCTCCTTGCGCTGACCGCTGATGATGTTCACGACGCCAGCGGGAAGATCGCTCGTCGCGAACACCTCCGCCAGGGTCAGAGCAGCCAACGGCTGCGATTCCGCCGCCAGCGCGACGACCACGTTGCCACCGCACAGTGCGGGTGCGATGCGGCGCACGAGCCCTCCCAGGGGAGCGTCGTCGGGCGCGACGGTGGCGACCACTCCGGTCGGTTCGGGGATCGTGAAGTTGAAGTACGGGCCGGCGACCGGGTTTACCGTGCCGGTGAACTGCGAGAGCTTGTCGGTCCAGCCGGCGTACCAGACGAGAGTCTCGACCGCCCGATCTAGCTCGCGACGCGCCCGCACCCCCCCACCGAGCACCTCGACGAACTCCGCGGCGCGACCATCGAGCATCTCAGCCGCGCGGTAGAGGATTTGGCCGCGGTTCATCGCGGTCCGGCCCGCCCACCCGGGCTGGGCGGTGCGCGCGGCGCGGACGGCGTCGCGCAGGTCTTTGCGCGAGCCGCGCGGGACGTTGACCTTGCCATCCGGCCGATAGGCGCGTCCCGACTCGGAGCGCACGAACTCGCCGTTCACGAACAGCTTGTACGTCTTTCGCACGTCCATCAGTTGAGCTCCACGTAGGGCAGCAGCCCGTGCAGGCCGCCTTCGCGGCCGAAGCCGGATTCCTTGTAGCCGCCAAACGGCGACGTCGGGTCGAAGCGGTTGAACGTGTTGGCCCAGACCACGCCAGCACGCATGCGCTCGGCCATCCACAGGATGCGCGAGCCCTTGTCGGTCCAGACCCCGGCGGACAGGCCGTACGGCGTGTTGTTCGCCTTCTCGACGGCCTCGTTCGGGGTCCGGAACGTCAGCACGGAAAGCACGGGTCCGAAGATCTCCTCGCGCGCGATCCGGTAGGACTGCGAAACGTTCGTGAACAGCGAGGGCGGAAACCAGAATCCACGCTCGGGCAGGACGCAATCCGGCTGGTAGAGCTCGGCTCCTTCCTCGACCCCCGACTCGACGAGACCCTGGATCTTCTCCAGCTGCGCACGCGAGTTGATGGCGCCGATGTCGGTGTTCTTGTCGAGCGGATCGCCAAGGCGGAGTGTCGAGAGCCTCCGCTTCAGCTTCTCGAGCAGCGGCTCCGCGATCGACTCCTGGACCAGGAGCCGGCTGCCCGCGCAGCACACGTGGCCCTGGTTGAAGTAGATGCCGTTGACGATGCCCTCGACCGCCTGGTCGAGCGGCGCGTCCTCGAAGACGATGTTCGCCGCCTTGCCGCCGAGCTCCAGCGTCAGCTTCTTGCCCGTGCCGGCGATGGCGCGCTGGATGAGCTTGCCGACATCTGTTGAGCCGGTGAACGCGACTTTCTTGACCGCCGGATGGGTGACCACGAGCGAGCCGGTCTTGCCCGCGCCCGTGACGATGTTGACCACCCCGGGCGGCAGCTCCGCCTGCATGCAGATCTCCGCGAAGAGCATCGCCGACAGCGGCGTCGTCTCCGCCGGCTTGAGGACGACTGTGTTGCCGGCCGCGAGAGCCGGCGCGATCTTCCACGCCAGCATCAGCAGCGGGAAGTTCCATGGGATCACCTGGCCCGCGACGCCCAGCGGGCGGGGCTTGCGGTTCGGGAAAGCCCACTCGAGCTTGTCCGCCCAGCCCGCGTAGTAGAAGAAGTGCGCAGCGGCCAGTGGGATGTCGACGTCGCGGGACTCCTTGATCGGCTTCCCGCCGTCCATCGTCTCGACCACAGCCAGCTCTCGCGAGCGCTCCTGGAGGAGGCGCGAGATGCGGAAGAGGTATCGCGACCGCCGCGAGGGCGACAGGCGGGCCCAGGAATCGAATGCCTTGGCCGCAGCCTTGACGGCGCGGTCGACGTCCACCTCGTCGGCGTCGACGATTTCAGAGAGGATCTTCTCGGTGGCCGGGTTGATGGTGGGAAATCGCTTCTTGCTGTGCGCCTCGACCATTCGCCCGCCGATGAAGAGCCCGTAGCGCGGCTGGATCTTGATGTGGTCGATCGCCTCCGGCGCGGGCGCGTACTCAAAGGTCTGCCTGGCGAGCTCTGCGGATTGCTTCTTGGTGATGGCCATCGGCTAGTCCACCGTGAAGTAATCCGGAGACTGATACGCGCCGCTGCGCTCCTTGTCGATCTGCATCAACACATCGTTGAGAAGAGTCGATGCACCGAGGCGGAGGCGATCCGGTGTCATCCAGTCCGCACCGAGCGTCTCGTAGGTGATCACGAGATACGAGATCGCCTGCTTGGCGGTACGAATTCCGCCCGCGGCCTTGAAGCCCACGGGACGGCCCGTCTCGCGCGTGAAGTCGCGGATCGCTTCCATCATCACAAGGGCGACGGGCAGGGTCGCAGCCGGCTGCACCTTGCCGGTCGACGTCTTGATGAAGTCCGCGCCCGCGGCCATCGCGAGGATGCTCGCGCGGCGCACCGCGTCGTAGTTGCCCAGCTCGCCGGTCTCGAGGATGACCTTGAGGTGCGCCGAGCCGCAAGCCTCCTTGACAGCGACGATCTCGTCATAAACCCGCTGGTAGTCGCCGGAGAGAAACGCTCCGCGGTCGATGACCATGTCGATCTCGTGCGCACCGGCGTGCACCGCCTGCTCGGTCTCGGCGATCTTGATCGCCGTGAAGCTCTGGCCCGAGGGAAACGCCGTCGCCACCGACGCGATGCGTACCGTGCTGCCGCGCAGCGCCTGCACGCAGTCGGCGATGCGCAGGGGGTAGACGCAGACAGCGGCGACCGACGGCACGGTTGCGTCGCCCGGCTTGGGCCGCACGGCTTTGGCGCACATCGCGGCCACCTTCCCGGGCGTGTCCGCTCCTTCGAGGGTCGTCAGGTCCATGCAGCGGACGGCGAGGTCGAGCGCCCACAGCTTGGAGGACTTCTTGATCGAGCGCTTGGCCAGGGACGCGGCCCGCTCGTCGGCTCCGACCTGGTCCACGCTGCGGACGCCGCGCATGAGCGAACCGAGGTGTGTGAGCGAGAGGGCGGTCGCCATGTGGGGATTATGCGACGGCGCAAGCGCAAGGCCGGGGCGCCCCCGGCGTTTTACCAGCTAACCCTTCAATGCGGCGATGGGGCGGGTCATCGCGGCCCGCCCAACCTTTTTCAGCCGTCAAGCTAGAACGGCTGTGCGGATCGCCGAGATGAACTGGATGCACGTCGAGGAGTACCTCCAACGCGACGATCGGGTCGTTCTGCCGCTGGGCTCCACCGAACAGCACGCGTACCTCTCGCTGGCGACGGACTCGATCCTCGCCGAGCGCGTGGCTGTCGAGGCGGCCGAACCGTTGGAAATCCCGGTCCTTCCCGTGCTCGCCTACGGCTTGACGCCGTACTTCGCCGCCTTTCCCGGAAGTCCCAGCGTGAAGCGCGACACATACCTTTCTTTTGTGGGCGAGCTGCTCGAGTCACTGCGCGGGCAGGGTTTCCGGCGGTTCCTCCTGGTCAACGGACACGGAGGCAACAAACCCATCGAAGCCCTGGCGGGGCCTCACGTCGTGGTCCATGACTGGTGGGATGCGCCGCAGACGCAGGCCGTCGTGAGGGCGATCGACCCGGACGCATCGCACGCTTCGTGGACGGAGAACTTTCCCTGGACCAGGTTGGCCGGCGTGGCTCTGCCAGAGGGCAGGAAGCCGCGGACGGAGCGGATCTCGGACGACCCTGTTCAGGTCAGGGCAAGGGTCGGCGAGGGATCGTTCGGCGGTTACTGGGAGCGCCCGGACGAGGACCTGATGCGCGTCTGGCATGCGGGCGTCCAGGAGACCCGGCAGGTTCTGGCTGGTCTGAAATAGTCGACCTCGTGCGTCGGTGTGCCGCGCTGGTTGCGCTGGCGTTGCTTGTCGCCTGCAGCCCGGGTGCGGCCGGGCGGCCGACACCGACCTCGAGTCTTACGCCCGCCTCCCCGACACCGTCGCCCACGCCCTCGCCGACGCCACTGCAGCGTGCGGAGCAATCGCTGCCCGTGCCGATCGAGGAGGCTGCCGCCGCCGCGGCCGGCGGAAAGCTCTTCGTGATGGGTGGCTTCAACGCCGCCGGCGCCAGCCTCAACACGGTCTACGTCTTCGACGGCATCAGCTGGACGTCGGGCCCCAGGCTCCCGCTGCCGCTCGACCATCCCTCGGCGGCCACGCTCGACGATCACGTGTACATCGCGGGCGGCCACAGCAACGGACGCGACAGCGCGCGGGCGTTCCGCCTCGACGGCGCTGGCTGGACCGAGGTCGCCTCGATGCACTTCGCGCGCGGCGGCCATGCGCTGATCGCCGCCGCGGGAAAGCTCTACGCGATCGGCGGCAATACCAGCCGAGGCAACCTGGCGATGGCTGAATCGTTCGACCCCAAGGCCAACACCTGGCGCATCGGCACCTCGATGCCGCAGCCGCGCAACCACGTGGCAGGCTTCGCGCTCGCCAACGCCGTCTGCGTTGCCGGAGGGCGCTCGCCGACCACGGCGCGGGTCGACTGCCTCGGTCTCGCGACGGGGGTGTGGTCGAAAAGCTTCGGCAACTTGCCGGTGGCGACGAGCGGCGGTGGCGCGGCGGCGTTCGGCAATGGAGACGTCATCGTCGTGGGTGGCCAGGATGCGAGCGAAACCCGGATCGTCGATCAGCTCGTCTTCGCGCGCGGCGAGACCTGGGTGCCCAGCCAGAAGATGCTCGTGCCGCGGCACGGCTTCGAACTGGCGATCTTCGAGGGTCGGGCGTGGGCCTGTGGCGGTGGCAGCGCGCCGGGCCTGCACCCGGTCGCGACCTGCACCTCACTCGGGGATGGGACGGCCGCGCTCGCGAATGGCTGACATGACGGTCATGGTCAACCCCGTAAGAAGAATCACGACCAGAGGGACCCCGTAGTTGAACTCGGGGGTGGTCAGGAGCGAGACGTCGGTGTTCCACACCTGCTCCAGCAAGAGGTCGCCGAGCTCGATGACCGCGTAGAAGACCAGGATCACGACATTGGCGACCAGCGCCGCCAACGCGATGGGCTCGCGCACGTACCAAAGGAGCGCCGCAAAAGGGATCGCCGCCAGGAACGGACCGAAGAAGTTCACGATCGACTGGCGAACCACGTCCAACGGGGTCGCCGGCTGGGCATGCAGCGACCAGATCGAGGCGTCCAGAAAACCGAGGTGCCATGGCCGCGCGATGATCGAGCCCTGGGCGCCGACGGCGTAGATGAGCAGGAGGTGCATCACCTCGTGCGCGCCGAAGCCCGCGACGAAGACCAGCAGCGCGACGACCACAACGCGTACGAACATCAACGGACCCCCTGCTATACCGAAGGCGGTTTCGTCAAGACGGTATAAATCCTCCAATGTCGGGCATGCCTGGCGCCACCCTTAAGGCGCATGAGCCGTCTTTTCTTGGTCCTCTAGGAGACCATGCCGCCCAGCTCCGGCCCACGGTGGGCCATGAGATGTCTCACCATGACCGCCGTGAACACGACCACCGCCACTGAGATGCAGCGCGATTACATCAAGGAATTCAGCCATGCCCTGGGTCGCGAGATGGAGGTACTCCACTTCGGACACGCGGGTCGGCCGCTGCTCGCCTTCCCGACTTCGATGGGCCGGTTCTACCAGTGGGAGGACTTCGGCCTGGTCGGGGGGCTCAGCGACTTCATCGAGTCAGGCGCCATCCAGCTGATCTGCGTCGACAGCATCGACGGCGAGTCCTGGTACGCCAGGGACCGGCCACCCGCGGAACGGATCCTGCGTCACCTGCAGTACGAGTCCTACATCGTCGACGAGTTGCTTCCGCGCATGCCGGGTCCGCCGCTCGCCTGCGGCGCCTCGTTCGGCGCTTTGCACGCGGTCTTGCTGGCGGCGCGGCATCCGAGGCAGATCGGAGGCTTCATCGCTCTGAGCGGGGCCTACGACACGGCGCGCTGGCTCGACGGCTACCACGACGACAACGCCTATTACACCAACCTCCTCGAGTTCCTCCCCGGCCTGAACGATGAGGCGTACCTGGGCCCGCTCCGAGAGCAACACCCAAAGGTCATCGCGACGGGCGACCAGGACCCGAACGTAGAAGACTCCCGACGTCTTGGCGCTTTGCTTCGCGAGAAAGGGGTCGAGATCGGGCTCGATATTTGGCCGGGATGGGCGCACGATTGGCCCTACTGGAAGGACATGATGCGGCGGTATCTCAGCTAGAAGACACGAGGGGAAGAAAGATGGCCCGCAACAAGATCATCGGTTTGCTGATCGGACGCGAGAACACGTTCCCGGGCCCATTCATCGACATCGTCAACAGGAAGGGAGCCGCCGACGGCATCACGGCGGAGCTCGCGGTCCTTGGTGGGACCTCAGAGCTTGCCGAACAGCACCACGCCGTGCTCGTCGACCGGATCTCGCATGAGGTTCCCTACTACCGGGCGCACCTGAAGAGCGCTGTCCTCATGGGCACCACCGTGATCAACGACCCTTTCTGGTGGGAGGCGGACGAGAAGTTTTTCGAGTGCACGCTCGCACGCAAGCTTGGCGTGGCCGTGCCCAAGACGGTCGTGCTGCCCAACAAGCAGTACATCCCCGACATCGACCAGCAGCGATCCCTGCGCAATCTGCAGTTCCCTCTCGATTGGGAGGCGCTCGTCAGCTACACGGGCCTGCCCGCGGTCCTCAAACCGAACACGGGAGGGGGCTGGAAGGATGTCTTCATCATCAACTCGATCGAAGAGCTGATCACCGCCTACGACCAGACCGGCCTGAAGACGATGATCCTGCAGGAGTTCATCAATTGGGATGACTACATCCGCTGCATCTGCGTCGGCCGGCAGCACGTCCTCCCGATCCGCTACAACCCGAAGGCGCCGTTCGAAGAGCGCTACCAGATCAACAACCCGCCCGAAGGCAGGCTGCGGGATCAGGCGATCAATGACGCACGGACGCTCTGCGAAGCGTTGGGTTATGACATGGATACGGTCGAGTTCGCCGTCAAGGACGGCGTGCTCTACGCGATCGACTTCCTCAACCCCGCGCCCGACTTCGACAACTTCTCGATCAAGGAGGACAACTTCCAGTGGGTGCTCGACAAGATGAGCGACCTCGTCCTCGCCTACGCCCGCGGTGAGGCTGTGCCGCCATGGCGTGACGAGCACCGGTGGTGGAAGCACGTCTCCAAGACACCCGCGGAAAGTCCCGCCAAGGCGTGAAGAATCCCGTCGCCGCGTACCACGGCCCTGCTCCGCCCGGGCGCGCGCAGGGCGCATACGTATAGCGGACACGACGACTTAATGGATCCAGTGGCCGCCTACCATGCGCTGCTCGAAGATGAGCGGCTGACCGGCGACAGCGCGGAGGCCCTGACCGAGGGACAACGCGCCAGGCAGCTGATGTTCGGCGAGCGACCGCTTTGCGTCGCCATCCGCCCCCAGATCCTGACCCGGCCGCGCTACGAGCAGGCGGTTTCGGCTGCGCAAGGCATCTACAGCGCGCTCTCGTCGCTCGAGAAGGCGGTGCTGAAGGACGACGAGCTGCGCCGCGAGCTCGGCCTCGAGCCCGAGGAGGAGCGCCTCGCGATGGCGGACCCCGGTTTCAGGTCGTCGTCCTCCTCCGTACGCCTCGACAGCTTTTTCGCGGACGAGGTGCGCTTCGTCGAGTACAACGCGGAGTCTCCGGCGGGGATGGCCTACAGCGACAACCTGGCCGCGGTCTTCACCCGCCTGCCCGTGATGAAGGCATTTCGCAAGCTGTTTCGCGGAAGCTTCCTGCCCACCCGCCGCCACCAGCTGGCGGCGATGCTGCGGGCGTTCCGGCAGTGGGACAGGGCCGCCAAGCCAGTGATGGCGATCGTCGATTGGGAAGGGCTGCCCACCGCCCCGGAGTTCGAGATGTTCAAGGCCTTCTTCGAGGATGCGGGCGTCAAGACTGTGATCTGCGATCCCCGCGCCCTCGAGTTCAGGGTGGGCAGGCTGTTCGCCCAGGGCACGGCGGTCAACCTCGTCTACCGTCGCGTGCTGACCAGCGAGCTGCTGGAGCGTGGCGAGGGCACGCAGGCTTTGTGCGAGGCTTACATGGCGGGGGCGGCGTGCGTCGTCAACAGCTTTCGCGCCAAGCTGCTGCACAAGAAGATGAGCCTCGCCCTGCTGTCCGACGATCGATATCAACGCCTCTACACCCCGGCCCAGCGCGCCGCGATCCGGCGTCACATCCCGTGGACTCGGCGTGTTCGGCCGGAGCTGGCCGAGGACATCGCGAAACGCCGCCAGACCCTCGTCCTCAAGCCCAACGACGAGTACGGCGGAAAGGGCGTCGTCCTCGGCTGGACCGTGGAGCAGGCGGAGTGGGAGTCGGCGATCGAGATCGCGACCACCCAGAGCTACGTCGTCCAGGAAGCGGTGGAGATTCCGAGGGTGGCGTTTCCGGTCGTCATCGACGGCCTGAAGTACATCGACCTCGCGGTCGACCTGGACCCATACCTCTTCGACGGGAAGCCGGGAGGCTTCATGACACGGGTTTCGGCCGCCGCTCTGCTCAACGTGACGGCCGGCGCGGGCAGCGTCGTGCCAACATTCGTGGTCGAGGGGCCTGCATGAGTCGCGACGGCTTTCTGACGATCGGTGTCGAAGAGGAATACCAGATCATCGACGCGTCCGGCCAGCTCCACTCGCACATCGACACGCTGCTGGCCGCTGCCGAGAAGGCTCTCGGCGAGAAGGTGAAGCGCGAGATGATGCAGTCGGTCGTCGAGGTCGGGACCACCATCTGCGAGAACGTCGACGAGGCCCGCTATCAGCTCGGCGAGATGCGGCAGACGCTGTCCGATCTTCTGAAGCCGGCGGGTCTGCGCATAGCGTGCGCCGGCACCCATCCGTTCTCGCGGTGGGAGGACCAGCAGATCACCGAGCACGAGCGCTACAAGATGCTCGAGATCGAGCTGCAGGACGTCGTCCGGGCGCTCGTCATCTTCGGCCTGCACGTGCACGTCGCCATCCCCGACCAGGAGATGCGAATCGGGGTGATGAATGAGGCGCGCTACTTTCTGCCGCACCTCCTCGCGCTCAGCACATCAAGTCCCTTCTGGATGGGGCGCAACACCGGGCTGAAGTCCTACCGGAGCGTCATCTGGTCGAACTTTCCCCGCACGGGCATCCCCCCGGAGGTCTCGTCCTATGACGAGTACGAGAACTACGTGGATCTGCTCGTGAAGACGGGTTCGATCGACAACGGCAAGAAGATCTGGTGGGACCTGCGCGCGCACCCGAGCTTTCCGACCCTGGAGTTTCGCGTCTGCGATATGCCGACACGACTCGAGGAGACGGTGTGCCTCGCCGGATTGATGCAGGCGATATGCGCCAAGCTGCTCGTTCTTCGCTCGCGCAACCTCGGTTTTCGCAAGTACATGCCGGCTTTGATTGCCGAGAACAAGTGGAGGGCGATCCGCTACGGGATCGATGGCAAGCTGATCGACTTCGGCAAGCAGACCGAGGTGCCGATGCGCGACCTCGCGCTCGAGCTGCTCGAGTTCGTGGACGACGTCGTCGACGAGCTTGGCTCGCGAAAGGCGGTCGAGTACGTGCATACGATCCTGGCGGAGGGAACGAGCGCCGACCGCCAGCTCCGCGTGCTGGAAAACGGCGGCGACACGCGGGCCGTCGTCGAGCTCCTCGCCGCGGAGACCGCCGTTTCGCCTGCTGGTGCCCGTGAAAAGACCGGGTGAGCTGATCCGGGAGGCGGCGACCTCGTGGCCGGGTGTGACGGCAGTTCCGCATCGCTTCGGGGGCATCGAATACCGGTTCGGCAAGAAAGAGATGGGCCACGTCCACGGCGACCGGCTGGCCGACCTGCCGCTGCCTCGCCGAATCCACGACGAGGTCATCGCGGCGGGACGAGCGCAGCCCCATCACGTGCTTCCCGATACAGGCTGGGTGAGCGTGTGGATGTCGGGCCCACAGGACGCGCTCGACGTGATCGAGCTCTTCCGGATGCAGTACGAGCGCTATTCCGAAAGTCGAAAGTCTTTCGGTTCCCAGGACCCCTCTGCCCAGATCCCTCTCCCCTGAGGCGAGAGGGTGCCTGTGCCCTTGTTGAGCCCGGGCCCTCAATCAAGCGTTTAATTAGCCCGTGGCGACACGGACCGAGGCGCGACCGCCAAGCGCGCTAAGCGAGAGGCGGCGGCAGGAATTGGTCCTGGCCGCGTATCGCGAGATCGCCGAGCACGGATTTGAAGGTCTGCGGACGCGCGAGGTCGCGGCCGAGGTGGGCGTGAACATCGCGACGCTGCATTACTACTTTCCGACCAAGGAATCGCTCATCCGAGGCGTCCTCGATCATGCCATGGGCAGGTTTCGATCCACGCTCGCTCCGCATGGGTCGCCGGGCGACCAGCTCCGCAATCACCTGCGCGCCGTCAGGAAGCTGCTTCTTGAGGAACCCGAGCTCGGTGCGGTGATGGCGGAGCTTGCGTTGCGGGCCTCCCGAGACGCCGACATCGGCGCCATCGTCGACGGGACGTTCGACGCATGGACCACCACGACGCGCGGCCTGTTGCGCAGAGCGGTCAAGGCCGGCGCGATGCGCCCCGAGCTCGACAGCGCGCCTGTGGCGGCGTTGATCGTCGCGACGCTCAGCTCGCTGACCCTGCCGCCGATGGCGGACACACGAGGCGATGACGCGCTCCGCCAGCTGGAGCGATGGCTGGGCATCGGCGGGGTAAGAAAGTCGGCCTCCAGCAAGTGATTGATTAGCCTGCTATTCTGGTCCTCGAGCATTTGAATGGACCAGGAGGAAGACCATGGCTGTGAGCGCTGATCGGATCCACGTTCCTTCGATCGTCGGTTTTTTCAACCCGGTGGCCCGCCGGGTCCTCAAGGTCGGCGCGCTGCTCGGCCCCAACGCTCTGATCACGATTCGCGGGCGCAAAAGCGGTCTCGACCGGACCACGCCGGTGGCGCTGGTGGAGATCGGCGGCCAGCGCTGGGTGATCGGGACGTTCGGCGAGGTGAACTGGGTCCGGAACCTCCGGGCCGCGGGCCGGGCGACCCTGTCGGTCGGGCGGCGCCGGGACGAGGTGCTGGCGACCGAGCTGGACGAGGCGACCGCGACGGCGTTCTTTCGAGACGTCATCGGTCCTTACACCCGCCGCATGCCTCTCGGAATCGGTGCCGTGCTGGTGTCGCTGCTGGGAGCGGACGAGATGGTGAAGGACCCCGCAGCGGCCGCGCGGCACCGGCCGGTGTTCGAGCTGCGTCAGACCTAGGGAGCGGCGATCCGGTAGAGGACGTGGCGCCGGTGGGGGTGGCCCCTCGGCACGTTGGGGTGGTCGAAGTCGCCGTCCAGATCGCGCGTCATGCCCAGCCGTTCCATGACCGCGATCGAGCGCAGGTTGGCCGGGATCGTGAAGGAGACGATCTCCTTCAAGCCGACCCTCCCGAATCCGTCCGCGAGCGCGCTCCGCGCGGCCTCAGTGGCGTAGCCCTTCCCCCAGTACGGGAGGTCGAGCCGCCAGCCGATCTCGACGGCGGGCGCGAAGTGGGCCTCGAAGTCGCGGAACCACAGGCCGACGTATCCGATGAAGGGCGCCTCGCCCGGTACCTCGACAGCCCAGAGCCCGTAACCGCGGCCGGCGAAGTGGGCTTCGAGTCGGTCGACAAACTCGTCGGACTTGTCGCGCGAGATCGGGCCGAGCAGGAAGCGGGTCACCTCGGGGTCTGCGTTCATCCGCGCGAACGGCTCGCGGTCTTCTGCGCGCCACCGGCGCAGGATCAGGCGGTCGGTTTGCAGGTCCAGGTGATCAGCTTGCCACCTCTGGGATCGGCCAGCCCTCGCCCGGCACCCTGAGCACGACCCCGGGGATTCGGAGATCCAGGACCAGCTCGACGCAATCTCGCTCGGGTACCACGACCGTGATCGACCTGCTGTCGTTGGCCGCGTGGAGGTGGTAGGTCCCCGGGGCAAGGGGAGCGATGAACGTGCCGTCGGACAACACCGCGACGTCTGTCCGATCTTGATTCGCCATGTTCTCGACGACGAGATGGTCGGGTTGCGATCCCACGATGTCGACCTTGCCCGCGATGCCTGTGCCGTCGAACCAGCGGATCACCCGCTGGTCCTGCTCATAACCGAGGACAACGGCGGCGGTGAGGAGCAACGAAATGATCACGGCGAGCACGCCGACGACCAACAGCTTCACCTGACAACCGCCCGCAGCAATCGCGGCGTCGTGAGCGCAAGACCGAGCGCAGCGACGAGACCGATGAGCGCCATCAGCTCCGGCACCCAGCTCACGACGGCTACCCCGAGGGCCGCGTGCAGCTGTTCATATGCGCCGTTGAGGAAATGTGTCCGGTAGACGGTAAGGAAAGCGAATGGCCCAAGCCGGACATCTGTCGACGTCGCGGCGTTCTGCGTGAAGAGCAGAAGGATCACGAACCCGATGGCCTGGAGAAGGATCGTGACGCACAAGCCGTGAAGAAACGCAGCCGAGGCGGAAAGAATCCGGTCGGCACGAATCACGGCCGCGTACGCGGCCGCCGCGCCGTAGAGCAAGTCGGCCGCCACCGTGACACCTGACGACGGCAGGTCCTCGACGAGGACTTCCATCTCGCGGCCGTAGCGCCGACGCCACGATCGCGGATAGAGGCGCAGGAGAGCCTTGATCACCATGCAGGCCGCCATCTGCGGTATCGCCAGCCGGCAGCGATCGCTCCTCCCGCCCCCGTCAGCAGCAACGAGCCGATCGTGCCTGCGGTGAAGACCGTCACCTGGAGCCCGAGCGCGGAAGGCCACTGGAGGCTCGTCTGGATGCCCTCCGGGCCGATCCAGATCGTCAGGTACAGCTTGAGGATCACCCCGAACAGAAAAAGAAGCGACAGGAGGACCGCCTCGGCCACGGCGACCGACAGCATGGTCAACAGGGCGACCGAAACGAGCGCGGTCAGCCTGCGCATGATCAGGCTCGCTTGAGGCGGCGCAATCCGACGGCGACGAAATCCTTCATGCCGCCGATCTCCGATTCGAGGTGACGGCGTCCTCGCTCGGTGATCTGGTACGGCCTGCGCCGGTCGTCGCTCTGCAGCGCCTCGATCATGTCTTCGGCCTCGAGCCGGCCGATCGCGCCGTAGAGGGTGCCGGGGCCGAGCCGAATGCCCGACATCTCGGCGATGTCCTCGATCATCGCGTAGCCGTGCTTGGCTCCGCCTGCCAGGCTCGTCAGGATCAGAAGTGCGGCATCGTCACGGAGCGCCATGTATCGCCTCTCGCTATATCGTGACGCGATATAGCAACAATGTCAAGACGTTAGGACGTCTCTGCACACCATGCGTACAGGGCGTCGTAAACAGACATCTGGGCTTCCAGTTTTTCGTGGTCACGGTCGCCGTAGATGCGACGGAAGCCCATCGCGATCGCTTTCAGCCCAGCGGCTTGTGGACTGCGATCGATGTCCGCTTCGACGTCGGCGCTGTGAACGATCATCGCCATTCGACTCAGGGCTGGGTCATCCAGACCGTACTTGAGCAGGACGGATTCAAACGAGCACCTGCCGCTGACATGGCCGAGCTCGGCACCTTCGACGTCGAAAGGAACGGCACCCGTCTCGGCGGCTACGTTCGCCACATCTTGAGGCTCCACGTAGAGGAACTCGGCCTCCTTGTCGACAAAACGCAAGATCAACCAGGGGCAAGCGATCCGGTCGACCGCCGCATTCTTGCGTGTCACGAACCGCATCGGTTGGTCCTCAGTTGCTCCCCGGACTCTCCCCTCGGGAGTGCTCTTTCAGATGTTCGGCCACGTCCCATGTCCACAGCTCGACGACGTGGCCGCCAGGATCGGTGACATACGCGGCGCGCCCGCGCCCGTGTCCGTATTTGGAGTGGTCGTGGTCCAGAACCTCGAGCCCCGCCTCGCGCAGACGTGCCACCGCGGCGTCGTAGTCCTTGGCCGGAAGGTGCATCGCGTAGTGGACGTGCACTCCGCCGCGCCCGCCGCCGAGCCCGATCTGAGGACGCCAGAGTCCGATTCTGGTCCGGTCGGCGGCCATCACCCAGATCGCGCCGCCTCGGGCGGACCATCGCTCGACGACCGGAAAACCGAGGATCCCCGAGTAGAAACGCTCGCCGGCTTCCAGGTCAGCCATCTCGAGCGCGATCTCGCATACGCCACTGACGGGAAGGGATTCGTTGCTCACATCTAAGAGTCTCGCTGCAGCGCGTAGCGGACGGCTTCCTCCATCGGCATCGCCATGCCCTCATCCCAGGCCTTCTTCTCGTCTGGGTTGGCGGCGCTGGCCGCCGGCCTTCCCGCGATCACGTTGGCCATCATGGCGATCTCGGCCCCGGTCTTTGCCTGGAGCGACGCAGCGGCGGCCGCGAGGCGCAGCGACCGCAGCCGATCTCCATGCAGCCTGGCCACCTGCGAGGCATCGTCGAGAAGGATCGTTATCGCCGAGATATCGCCGGCTTTGGCGAACAGCTCAAGCGCTTCGGCGATGAGCGGTTCAGCCGACGCCGCATCCTCGATGTTGATGGCTGCCAGCGCCCTCGTATGGAAGGCCCAGCCGAGACCGAACTGGTCATCGAGGACGCGAAACAGGCCGATCGCCTCGTCGAGAGGAGCCACCGCCGACGCATAGTCCTGCATGAAGTGATGAACGTTGCCGATTCCCCACAAGCACTTGGCGATGCCAGGCTTGTCGTCGAGCTCGCGGTACAAACCGAGAGCCTCGTCGAGAAGGACAAGGGCCGTATTCATGTCAGTGCGAGTCAGCACCCGTGGAAATGAGTCGTTATAGATCGCGTTGGCGATGGCCCGCTTGTCGCCAGTAGCCCGCGTCAGGACAAGGCACTCGTCGTACCAGACCTGCGCGGCCGGCATATCGGCCTGCCAGTAGGCGATCCCGCCGGCGGCTTCGAGTGCGCGTTTGCGAGCGTCTGGAAATTTGTCCCCACCAGGTAGGGCAAGGACCGCTTCCATCCGCGCGCGACCTTCGCGCAGGTAGCCTCGCATCTGCCAGAAGCGCCAGATGGCGGCCGCAACTCGAAGAGCCTGCTCGGTGCGCCCCTTGACGATGCACCAGTCGAGCGCGGCGCGAAAGTTGTCGTGGTCCACCTCCAGGCGGTCGAGCTGAGCCTTTCGCTCGTCGCCGAACAGCCGCCCCTCCGCCCCCTCGGCGAGCGCGGCGAATGCGGCCGCGTGGCGATCGCGAACGAGATCGGCCTCACCGGTTTCCTCGAGGCGTTCGGCTGCGAACTCTCGGATGGTCTGCAGCATGACGAGCCTTGGCTCGTCGAAGTCGGGCTGGCGCCGCAGCAGGCTCTGGTCCGCCAGCTCCTCGAGGCCGGTGAGGACGTCGGCGCCGACCGCCTCGACCGGGCCGCAGACCGCCTCGGCCTGCTCGAGCCCAGCGCCTCGCGCAAACACGGAAAACATGGCGAGCAGGCGCTGCAAGGCGGGATCGAGCAGCTCATAGCTCCACGCGATCGCGCCGTTGAGCGTCTGCTGGCGACCCGGGAGATCGCGAGCGCCCGTCCCCAACGCGCGGAGGCTCTTCTCCAGCCGTGTGTAGAGCGCCTGCGGTGAGAACAGCTTGATCCTGGCCGCGGCGAGCTCGATCGCGAGTGGCAGCCCGTCGACCCGCTCGCAGATGCCGGCAATCGCGGGCGCGTTCTCGTTGGTCGCATGGAAATCGGGTTTGGCCGCCAGCGCCCTCTCGATGAACAGCCTGACCGCCTCGTACTGAGAGAGCGTCTCGAGGGATGGGTGCGTCTTCGGGTCGGGCAGGTGGAGCGGCTCGACGGGGAACTCCTGCTCGCCGTAGGAACGCAGCGCCGCCCGGCTGCTGACGATCACCTTCAGGTTCGGGCTGGCCTGGAGGAGCGAAGCCGGGAGGCCCGCCGCCTCGGGAAGCAGCTGCTCGAAGTTGTCCATGACGAGAAGAACCTTGCGGGTGCGCAGGTGCTCGTTAACAGCGTCGAGTGGCATCTTGTTGCCGGTCAGGGGGAGGCTCAAGGACTGCGCGATGGCAGACGGGATGACGTCGGGATCGCGCACGGCGGAGAGTGGGACGAAGTACACCCCGTCGGGGAACTGGTCGAACGTCTCCGCGGCGACCTGGAGGCTGAGACGCGTCTTGCCGATGCCACCTGGACCGGTCAGCGTCATCAGGCGGCAGCCATCGAGCACGCGCTTGGCCTGGGCGACCATCTCGGAACGGCCGACAAAACTCGTCAGCTGCGTCGGCAGGTTGTTCGGTGTTCCGTCGACCGTGCGCAGCGCAGGGAACGAGTCGGGCACTCCCGCGACGACCAGCTGAAACAGCCGCTCGGTCCTGGCCAGATCGCGCAGGCGGTGGTTGCCGAGGTCCCGCAGGGTGAGCTCCGACGGCAGGCTGCCTCCGACCAGCGCCCGGGTAGCTTCCGATACGAGCACCTGGCCGCCGTATGCCGCCCCCGCGATGCGAGCGGCGTGGTGAACATCGAGCCCGATGTACTCGTCGCCCATCAACGGCGCCTCGCCCGTGTGCAATCCGATGCGGACGCGGAGAGCGGCGCCGTTCGGCCAGGGGTGCTCGGCAAACGAGCGCTGCGCGGTGGCCGCCGCCTGGCACGCGTCGACCGCGCTTGCGAAGACGCAGAAGAACGAGTCGCCCTCCGTGCGCAGCTCGCGACCGTCGTTGCTGCGGAAGGCGTTGCGCAGCAGCTCGTGATGGACCACCTGCAGGGCCACGTACTTCTCACCCAGCTCCTGCATCAAGCGCGTCGATCCCTCGATGTCGGTGAAGAGGAACGTGACGGTGCCGGTCGGGAGGGTCATGTTCTCGGCTGCGACAGCGAGGGACTTAGAAGAGGATCTAGCGCGTGGGCGAGATCGGTGCGGTGCTTGGCGGTCTCGAAGTTGAGGAATGGGTCGTCGTCGAGGCGGGTCTCGTGCACCTTCGAGGCGTGGCGCACGTAAACGACGGGATAGAGATCTTGCTTTCCGTTCGACTCGAGCGTGATCGCCGTTGCTCCGTCAAACTGCGCGTCGTCGAGAAAGTGCGCCAGCGGGAGGACGCCCTGGTCGAGGATTCCGCGGTCCGGGTGGAAGGAGATCACCCGCGCGAGATAGGAGCGCTGATGCCACAGCTCGGGGCCAAACGTCGCTTCGCGCAGGAGGAGGGGGATCACCTCCTTCGCTGCGAGGACAGGAATCGGCACGGGTCTGCCCTGCTTTTCGGCGAGATGGCGTGCGAGGACGCGGGCGTTGTAGCGGTAACCCTGACAGGCCCCCGAGTTGCTCGGGATGCCGTGCTTCATCAAGCCCTTCGAACCCTGGTTGATCGTGCCCGCGAAGTAGATTCCGCGCACGCTGATGCTTTCCCAGAAGTGGGTCTGCGCGGGGAGACCGCTCTGGCCGAAGGTCGTCACACCAAGCTCCGGCAGGTCGCGCAGAGGTGTGGTGAATCCTGTCGCCGCCACGACGTCGTCGACGAGGAACTGAAGCGGTTTGTCATCTGTCGTGCGCACCCGGACGTCAAATCCACCCGCAGCGCGCTTGACCTCCTCGATCGATGCGTCGAGGATGACCACTCCTCCGGCAAGCACCGAGTCCTCGAACGGCTGCACGTAACGCGCCCGCACGCCGACCAGCGAGTGAGTGTTCACGGACAGCTTGGTCGAGCTGGGTGAGGCGAGGATGATCTGCCGGGCAAGGGGGAGGAGGCCAGAGGCGATTTCGAAGCCTGAGTTCTGCTTCCCGATGATGAAGATTCGCCGGTCCGCGTAGGTCTCCACCGGGCGCAGCTCGCCGTACTGGGCCGCGTGCTCCAACCCCGGGGTCGGCGGCTTCCACGGCTCGGCTACGCCGACCGCGAAGACGACGCGAGCGGCGCGGTATTCGCCATCCGATGTGGTGAGCACGAAATCGTCGCCCTCTCGCCTGGTCTCCTCCCACCGGCATCCGTACCTGATGCGGAGGCCGGTCCGCTCCGCGAACAGCTCGAGGCCGCGCTGCATCTCGGGCCGCGACGGAAAGTACGAGGTCCCGTCCATCACGCTCGCCATCAACCCGCGGTGGGCCGGCTCGTCGCCCGCAAGGCTGTTCCAATCGTGCCGCTCGAACTCGCGCGAACCGGGTTGGAATCCGGTGTAAGGCTTGGTCCAGCTGAGCATCCGTTGGAACAAGGGCCACTTGCGGAACATGCCTCCGGGTGCGTCGTCGGCCGACAGCGCGGCGTGGTCGACGCCAAGGCGATTGAGGCTGTAGGCAAGCTGCATGCCTCCGGGTCCGCTGCCCACGATGACGAGCGGGTACCGGCCAGGCGGAAAGGGCTTCCCGTCTAGCTGAGCCACTTTGTCGTGGTACGAACTTTCCGGGCCTCGCCCTGAAGCAGGCGATACATCACGTTCGGGTTGGCCTTCAGGAAGCTCTCGACCTGAGAGCTAGCTAGCACCAGGCAGCGCAGTGCTCCGAGGGCGACGATGTCGGCCGTCGGGGCCTCTCCCAGCAGGCAGGAGATCTCGCCGAAGTAGTCGCCTGCCCGTAAGGTCGCCCGGTCGACGCCGTCGATCCGGATGGCCGCCGCGCCGTCGAGGACGACGTAGAGACCCGAGCCGCTCAGCCCTTGTCGCAGGATCTTCTCGCCGTCGGCAAACCACTGCTCGCTGAACACGTCGACCACCTGCTCCCGCTGCGGCGTCGTCAGGTCGGCGAAGAGGGCAAACCCCGCGATGGTGTCGGCTAGCTCCTGGCCGGCCACTATCGTCCCGAGCCCTCGCCCGTGTGCGGCGGGACGTCCTTGTTCGCGCCGAGATGGCGGCACTGCATTCGCCGATATGATGACGCGCTGCCAATCGCGGGCCGTGGCCCGCTAGGCGTCTGGCTTGAGGTGCCTCTCGAACCAGTCCACGATTCGCTCGATCCGGTCGACGCGCCGGTCGGGGCGGCCGAGCGCCAGCATGAGGTGCGATTCGCCGGGGTAACGGATCATCTCGACTTCGCGACCGAGCGACCGCAGGACCGCGAACACCATCTCGGTCTGGCCCGCCGGGCACCGGAGGTCGCTTTCGGCCTGGAGAAGAAGCAGGGGCGAGTGGTTGCGGTGCATCGAAAACCACGGGGATCGCGCGAGGAACTCGTGGGGGTGCTCCCACGGATGCTCGGCGCCCACTGCAGCCCGGCCGAGGACGCGGCCGAAATCGGCGCTCGCGTACTCGGCGAGCATATCGCTGACCGGGTTTTCGCTCACCGCCGCAGCGAACACGCCGGGGTGATGGCCGAGCATCCAGTTCGTCATGAAGCCGCCGTATGAGAGGCCCATGATGCCGACCTGGGCGCGGTCCGCGAAGCCTTCGCCGACCGCCCAGTCGACCACACGGAGCAAGTCGCTCGAGTCATGTCCGCCCCACTGGCCGGCCACCGCGCGCGCGAACTCCTCGCCATAGCCGGCCGACCCCCGAGGGTTCGCGTACACGACGTGGAATCCCGCGTTGGACAGCGCCGTCATCTCGAGCCAGGGAGTGGTGCCGAACGACGAGTGTGGGCCGCCATGCACGTCGAGGACAAGCGGCGCAACCGTCGCGCCACTGCGGGCGCGGAGCAGCCACAGGTCGAGCGGGTGGCCGTCGGGATGGTGGATCCGGACTCGCTCGACCGGCTGGCGGAAGGGCCCGAACCAGCGGCTACCGTCCGTGGTGAGCTGCCTCAAGCTTCCGTCCTCCACCGCGTAGACCTCCGACGGCCCGCCGCTCGAGGCGGCGACTGCTACGCGACCCTCAGCGCCCGTGATTGCTACGCACACGGCATCAGGCTCCGCCAGCGCGGTCACCTCGCCGTCCGCTCCAAAGCGGTATGGATGGGCCGAGCCCGCGTGCGATACGAGGCCCAGCACGTGCATCTTGTCGAACGCGACAAGGGGCGGCAATCCGAAGCTCTCCCCGTCCATGTAATCGCCGTAGCTGCTGTTCTGGAGCGTGATGTCTCGCTCTTGCGCGATCTGGCGAGATCGACCGTCGCCGGCGACGTGCAGCTGGAAGTTGGCCCATCCCGGCGCCCGTTCCTGGTCGATGCCGAGGAAGTACAGGTCATCGGAAGGCGCCCATGCCACATTGACGACCGCGCCCTTGAGGACAGCCATCTCCTCAGGCTCAGAAGCCGCCGGGGATGCGGACACGACCCACAGCGTCGGGTATTCGTCCAGCGCGGCATTCGGCCGGCGGTCGGCGACGAACGCGATGCGCTTGCCGTCGGGTGACCACGCCGCCGCCTCCACGTTGTACGTCGGCTCGGTGACGCGGCGCGGCGCGCCCCCCGCAAGATCGGCGACCCAGACCGACGTGAACTCATCGCGAAATCCCACGCCATCCATGCGCCACGTGTAGTCGCGGATGCGCCTGGCGATGGGATCGTCCGAGCTGCCGACGATGAAGCGCTTCTCACCCGATCCCGCCAACAGGAGCAGGCGCTGGCCGTCGGGCGACCAGTCAGCCGCACCCACATCACCGGGGAGATCCGTCAGCTGTTGCGGCTCGCCCCCGCTTAGCGCGATCGACCACACCTGCGCCCTCCCTGACCGGTCGGAGATGAAGACGAGGTTCTTTCCGTCGGGCGAGTGGCGCGGGCGTGCATCGCTCGCCCTGGCCGCCGTCAGCTGGTCCGGAGCTCCGCCCCGGAAGCTCACCCTCCAGAGCCTTCGCGCGTACTTGCCATCTTCGACCGTGCGCCGGACGTAGACCACCGAAGAGCCGTCGGGCGCCACATCGAGCGACGAGATCACGACCTGCTGCAGCAGGTCCTGGCCGCGAAAAGGTCTAGGCGAAACCTCGCCACGAGCGGCGACAGTGGGGTCGGTTCTCTCGAGCGTTTCCAATGGGGCGGCCCTCCCGGCGAGCGTTACTGAATAAGGTAATGGTCGGTATGCGCAAGGAAGAGCGCGACTTTCGGAGCCTCGAGCGCGAGAGCATGTACTCGATCTTCGCGCCGCTCGACGACACTGATCCGCCGCGCCGGCGGACGAAGCCGAGAAAACTGCTCGCGACCCTTTTCGTCCCCTACCTGGACGACACCACCTGGACGGTCGTCCTGACGAGGCTGGCGGAAGACAGGTAAAGTCCGCCGGAATGATTTCCGGCGCCCCTCGAGTTCTCAGCAGGTAGCCACATGAGGCGCATCCATTACTCGTGGGTCGTCGCGGCCGTCACCTTCGTGGCGCTGATGGGAGCCGCCGGCTTCCGGGCCACTCCTGGCGTGCTCATCGTCCCGCTGCAGAACGAGTTCGGCTGGAACCGCGCCATCATCTCGGTCGCGGTTTCGATCAACCTCATCCTCTTCGGGCTCACCGGCCCATTCGCCGCCGCCCTCATGGATCGCTTCGGGCTGCGCACCGTGACCGTCGGCGCGCTCATCACTGTGGCGACCGGAGCGCTCCTGACGACCGTGATGAACGCGCCGTGGCAGCTGTACCTGCTGTGGGGCGTGGTCGTCGGACTGGGCACGGGGTGCATGGCGTCGGTGCTCGCGGCGACCGTCGCCAACCGCTGGTTTGTCCAGCGGCGCGGACTGGTGCTCGGCGCGCTGACCGCGGCCGGTGCGACCGGGCAGCTGATCTTCTTGCCGGGGCTGGGGTGGCTCGCGCAAAGCGCGGGATGGCGGCTCGCGGCGATCACGGTCGGGCTTGCCGCCCTCGCCGTCGTGCCCGTGGTCGCCCTCTTCCTCCGCAACCGGCCGTCGGATCTCGGCCTGCGCGCGTTTGGCGCGACCGAAGCCGACACCACGCCGACCAACACGGGAAGCCCGATCGCCAACGCCTTTCGCGGATTGCGTTTGGGTGTCCGGTCACGCGACTTCTGGCTGCTCGGTGGAAGCTTTTTCATCTGCGGAGCTTCGACGAACGGCCTCATCGGCACGCACCTCATCCCCGCGTCGATGGACCACGGCATGGCGGAGGTCACAGCGGCAAGCCTGCTGGCCGTGATCGGCGTGTTCGACGTCATCGGGACGCTCGCGTCCGGTTACCTGACCGATCGCTTCGACAGCCGCTGGCTGCTCTTCTTCTATTACGGGCTCCGCGGTCTGTCGCTCCTCTTCCTTCCTTATGTGTTCGGCAGCCCGCAGTTCGCGTTGATCCTTTTCATCGTGTTCTACGGGCTGGACTGGGTCGCGACCGTGCCGCCCACCGTGCAGATCGCGCGTCGGGTCTTCGGCGCCCAGAACTTCGCCATCGTCTACGGATGGATCTTCGCGGCGCACCAGATGGGCGCGGCGACGATCGCGTTCGCGGCCGGTGCGGTGCGCACATTCTTCGGCGATTACCAGCTGGCATTCATGAGCTCGGGCCTGCTGTGTCTGATCGCGGCCGGCCTCGTGCTGCGGATCGCCCGCGAGCGCCCCGGCAAGGTGGCCGTGCCGGAGCTTGGCCGCGGGGTGGAGTCCCCGGCCTACACCTGATCCGCCTGCGGCGGCTTTCGGTTGCCGCTGCGGCGATCGCCGTCGCGCTGATCCCCCAAGCCGCGTCGGCGCACGCCCTGCTGCTCCAAGCCGACCCCTCGCCGAATTCCGTGCTTCAAACGGCGCCGGCTGCGGTGACGCTCGTCTTCAGCGAGCCGGTTACGGCGGCGGGGGTGGGGATCAAGGTCTTCGGGCCATCGGGAGCGCAGGTGGCGGGGCGCGTGGTGGCGAGCGGCGCCGTCCTGTCTGCCTCACTCAACGCAGCTGAGACCGGGACGTACGTGGTCAGCTGGCAGGTCTTCGCCGCGGACACGCATCCCTCTCGTGGTGCGTTCGTCTTCTCGATAAGCCATCCCAGCGCGAATCCATTTTCCGGATTGCTGGACTCGGGCGTCGCCGGAACCGCGACCCCGCTCGGCCTCGCCTTGCAGGCGCTAGCCCGATGGGTCCACTTCATCGGTTTCGCGCTGACGTTCGGCGTCGTCGCCTATGCAGCGCTGGTTCGGCGCGGCCCCGCACCTTCTCGCCTCGTGGGCGCGGGGCTCGTCCTCCTCATCGCCGGCGAGCCGCTGGCGCTGATCGCCCAGCTCGCAAGCCTGAGCTTCGACGGCGACACCGCGCTCGCCGTCCTCGGCTCGAACTTTGGCCGGCTCCTCGGATTGCGTCTCGGCGCGGCGCTTGTCGTATGGGCTGTGCTTGCGACCGGCCGGTCATGGCCGGTGCTCGTGATCGGCGCGGCCGACGCCCTGGTCGACGGCGCGAGCGCGCACGCGATCGCTGGGCTACCAGCCGTGGGGCAGCTGCTGGTTGCGGTTCACGTGGTGTCGATCGGTTTGTGGGTGGGTGGCATCGCCGCCTACCTCCATGCGCCAGACCGACGCTTTGGGCGCTACGCGTTGGGGACGCTAGGGGTCGCGGTCGCGACCGGCCTCTTGCTGGCCTTCGCGCACACCCACCTGGGCGGCCTGCTGATGAGCTCCGGCTACGGCCAAGCCCTCATGGTCAAGGTGCTGCTGATCGGCGCGGCGCTGGCGGCGCTCTTGCTCAGGCGCCACTCGATCGAGCTGGCATTCGCCGCGCTGGCGGTCGGCGCTGCTGCGCTCGTGGCGGCGCTTCCGCCTCCCTTCTGAGCTTTGATCTAACGCAGCTGTTGGCGCCCAAGTAGAAAGGGCGGTGGTGTCGCCGGGCCAGACTGACGGATCTCCGAACTGCGTGGAGACCTGGAACGGGCGCCGAGAGCCAGCCACGCATGATCGAGAACGTGAGCCGTTAACCCTCCCTAGCACGATCGTGACGGCCGCCTGTCGCAACGCGGCACGACAAATCAAGCGGGCTCCACGTTCTGCAGGCGGTCCGGATCGCCGATCAGCTCGATCGCGACGATCTTGCCTTTGGCGATCGTGAAAGCAAAGGCGATCTTCGGCTTGCCCGCCGAGGCCCACACCAGGCCTGGAGACCCTTCGACCAGCGCAGGCTGCGCCACACGGGCCCGGCCGGCGAACGTGCGCGCGACCTCACGGGCTCCCTGGATCTTTTCGTCCGCTCCGATGTGGACGGCTGCCGCATCGGCACGCAGGACGACCTCTGGGTCCAGAAGCGCCAGCAGCGCCTCGAAATCGCCGCCGCGCGACGCGGCGAGAAAGGCGTCGACGATATCGCGCCGGCGGGCGAGGTCGGAGTCGGTCGTCGCGTCGGCACCCTGGACGCGGCGCCGCGCCCGGCTCGCGAGCTGCCTGGCGGCGGTCTCCGAGCGGCCGACGATGGGTCCGATGTCCTCGAACGGCATCCCGAACATGTCGTGCAGCACGAATGCCACGCGCTCGGCGGGGGTCAGGGTCTCGAGCACGACGAGCAGCGCGAGGCCGATCGAGTCCGCCATCACGACTTCGTGCTCAGGATCGGCCGCGACCTCGACGACGTTGGTATCGAGCGGGTGCTCACGCCTCGACTTGCGCGAACGGAGCATGTCGAGGCACACGCGACCGACGACGGTGGTCAGCCAACCACCCAGGTTCTCCACGCTGCTGGTTTCAGCGCGGCTCAGCCGCAGCCACGTCTCTTGCACCGCGTCGTCGGCCTCCGTCTGCGACCCAAGCATCCGGTAGGCGACCGTCCGCAGACGTCTGCGGTGAGCCTCGAACTGCTCAGCCAGCCAGTCATGCTGATTCATCGGTCACATTCCCCTGTTTTGATCCGTCTACAAGAGTGACGAACGGAAACCATTCAACGTGACAAAGGAGCCACGACGATGAATCCACAGATCACGGCGATCCTCATCGGGGTCAAGGACCTGGAGGGGTCAAAGCGCTTTTACGGAGAGGGGCTCGGCTGCCCGATCGACAAGGACTACCCGCAGTTCGTGTCGTTCAAGCTGGGCAACGGATCGCCGGAGTTCGGGCTGTATCCGAGGGAGGCGCTCGCCGCCGACGCCGGCGTCGACGCGAAGGGCAGTGGCTTTACGGGAGTGACATTCCACTACATCGTCTCCTCGACCGCAGAGGTGGACGAGCTGATCGGGCAGGCGGAGCGCGCGGGAGGCAAGGTCGTCAAGGCGGCACAGGGCTCCCAATGGGGCGGCTACTTCGGCTACTTCAGCGACCCCGACGGGTATCTATGGAAGGTCGCGTCCCAGGCGACGAAGTGACCAGCCGTTTCTGGAACCAGTGGTGGGCGTACGGCTCCTCGTTGAAGGCCCTGACCTCTCGGTAACCCGCGCTGCGGTACAGCGCGATCGCCTCTTTGAGGGCGCGGTTCGTCTCCAGGCGGACCGCGCCCGCGCCGTTTTTTCGAGCCAGCTCTTCGAGCTCCGCGAGCGTGCGGCGGCCGAGGCCCAAGCCTCGCGCGTCGGGCGCGACCCACATCCGCTTGAGCTCGGCCGGCGCGTGCGGATGGAACTTCACCGCGCCGCAGCCGACCGGCCGCCCGTGTAGCCGGGCGATGAGCAGCGCGCCAGCCGGTGGCACGAGCTCTTGCGCGTCGGCCGAGATGCTCCTCGCGGGATCGAAGCCTCGCTCGAACCGCGCGTTCAGCTCGAGGAAGTACTGCTGCATGCACCATCGAGCATCTGGCGTTGTCGGCTTCTCCACCCCGAACGTGACCAGCGACGCGCTGAGCAGGCGCTCGACGTCTTGCATAGCGGTCACGAGTCGCGTGCGCTGCTGCTCATGGAGAGGCTCGAGGAAGCTGGACGCTACCGCATCTGAGCGCCGGTCGAGCTCGCCGCGCTCGGCGCTTCCGCGCCTGGTGAGGCGGACGATGCGGACGCGGCCATCTTCCCGAGCCGATTCGAGCTTGATCAATCGCTGGCGCTCGAGCGATTGCAGGATGCGCGTCATGTAGCCGGAGTCCAACCCGAGGCGGAGCCGCAGCGCACGGACCTCGATGCCGTCAGCGCCGATCTCCCAGAGAGTCCGCGACTCGCCCATCGGGCGCTGTCGTCCGAGGAAGTCGCTGTTTAGTGCGCCAATTCGCTCGCCTACCAGGCGGTTGAAGGCGCGCACCGTCCGAATCGCGGTTCTATCCAATTCTCTGACTTTAGTCAGAGAACTAAGGCGGCGTCAATCCCGTGGTCAAGGTCGCGGCGGGATTTGCTGGACCGACCAGGTGTTGCCGTCGGGGTCGCTGAAATAGATGAAAGAACCCCATGGCTGCACGTCGACAGGACCGGTCTCGACGCCGCGGCTGACGAGCGCCTGGCGGACCGCCTCCACGTCCTGGACGACGACCTGCAGGCCCTTCTGGGAGCCGGGCGCCATCTCCGTGACGCCGATCCCCAGCACGATCGAGCAGGCGGAGCCCGGTGGCGTCAGCTGCACGAACCGGAGCTCTGGCGTGACCTCGTGATCGTGGTCTTCATGGAAGCCGACCTGGTCGACGTAGAACTTCTTGGCGCGGTCGACGTCGGTGACCGGCACCGCTACCAACTCGAGTTTCATATCCATTCGACCAATCTAAGGCGCGAGCCGACCGCTACGACTGGGGCGCGAACACCAACGATGGCTCAGCGTCGGCTGGATACCCAGCGAGCCACATCCCGGATCCACCGACGAGCAACACCTGCCCATCGCCCAGAGTGACTCCAATCGCCTGATACCTGGCCGCGGGCAGCGGCGCTCCCAGTGACCACGAACGAGCCACGGGATCGTAGATCTCGGCCCTTGTCACGGGGTCAGGATTCGTAGTCACGCCAATCGTGTCGAATCCGCCGGCCAGGAGCACCCTGCCGTTCGCCAGCAGCGCGGCGGAGTGGAAATAGAGCCCCACCGGCATGCTCTCGGCGGACTTGAGCTTGCCCGTCGTGTGATCCCAGCGCATTACCTGAGAGTTGACCGCCTGGGTCGGTAGGCCGTCTGTTGTCGTGCCCGCCGGCACGGTGCCGCCGGCGAGCAGGACATCGCCCGAGGCGAGTCCGGTGGCCGAGAACTGCGACCAGGGGCCAGGAAAGGAGCCGGCGTCGGTCCAGCCACCCGATGCGGGGTCATAAACCATCGCCGTTCGCGAGCCGACAACAAGCACTCGGCGACCCGGAACGGCGGTGATGGTCTGCATGTCGGCGCCACTCTCAGCCAGGCCAAGCGGAAGATCGGACGTGGCTGCCCAACGGTTTGCTGTCGGGTCGTAAATCATTGCGTGTCTGTCCAGATTCTGGAGGGCGGTCATCCAGATCCTTCCGTCGGGGAGGAGATCCAACCGCGACTGATCGATCTTTCCTGGTGAAGCTGCCGGAGTCGCTGCTCCGGTCTTCAGGTCGATGATTTCAGCTTTGGTGGCGATTATCTTTTGCGGGTCGACCGTAAGGAGAAGAACCTTGCCGTTGGCCATCGGCGCGGCAAGGAAAAACGCCGGGTAGGGACCGGCGTAGCCCTGCGCGCAGGCGTTGCACTGGGGTGCCTGGCGGCTGAAAACCGTGGTCCAGGTGTCCAACTTGGGGTCGTAGACGTGGAAGTCCGCGAGCCCGTACTTGGGCACAACCACCACACGGCCGTCCGGCAGCAGCTGCGCCGCTGCCGAGCTGAAGTCGGTAGAGGTCGGCTTTGTAGCGCCCAGCTTCCATCGCCCCGAACCTCCAGGCGCCCGAGGGCCGGCGGGCGTTCCCGTCACTGACGGGTCGAACAGCTCGGAGCTCGCGAGCCCGTTGCTCGGCCCTCTTCCGCCGACGACCAGGATGCGGCCGTTCGGGAGCGACATCGCCAGGTGACTGCTGCGAGCGGTCGCGAGCCCGCCGGTCGACGACCACGAGTTGGCCGCCGGATCGAACAGCTCCGACGACGCGAGCCGACCCGCCTGGTCGGCCCCGCCTGTCACGAGCACCCTGCCTTCGGCCAGGACCGCCGCCGCATGCGCAGTGCGAGCATTCGCCAGGTCCGGGCCTGGCAACCACTGGTTCTTCACCGGGTCGTAGAGCAGCGTGGAACGCAGGACCGTCCATCCGTCAGCCGCGAGTCCTCCCGTGACGAGCGCGCGGCCATCCGCCAGAGCGGTCAGGGTGAATTGCTTTCGCGGAGCGCCTATTGTGCCGGCGCTTAGCCATCGGCCCGTCGCAGGGTCCAGCAGCTCGGCGCTGTCGAGCAACCGTTCCGGGCTCTCCTGGTCAGCACCGGCAACGATCAGGATTCGGCCGCCGGTGAGCAGCACGGCCGAGTGGGCGAAGCGGGCATGTGCCAGGACAGGGCCGGTGGTCCAGGTCGTGGATGTCGGATTGAAGAACTGGCTGCTGGCCAGGGGCTGGACCTGAAAGCCCTGGCGTGGGGGATTGGTCAACTGGATCTGCCGGCCGCCATAGCCACCGGCTACCAGCACGCGCCCATCGGACAGCGCCGTGGCGGTCGCGTTGCTGCGGATGACGCTCATATCGGGCAATTTGGTCCAGGTGCGGGTGGCAGGGTTGAACGCGACTGCGGTGGCTAGAGGAACGCGGTTGGGGCTGTCAGTGGCGCCAAAACTGGGCACCCCGCCGGCGAGCAGTGCACGGCCTCCGGGCAGCGGCGCAACAGCTGCCCCGAAGAGGTCGCTCGATAGTTTTGGACCCGGTGACCATCCGCCGGCCGGGTCGTAGATATCGACACTTCCCAGTCCCTGGTCATCGCTCGAGCCTGTCACCAGCACACGCCCTCCTTGCACGAGGACGCCCGTCACGGGTCCGCCGCGTTGGGTGCTCATGGCGCCCGCGGAGCTCCATCCACCGCTGACGCTGGCGACCTGGGCCGAAGGAGAGACGCGCGCCGAGGCCGGGGGTGAGCTCTTGCTCAATTGCGGCGGGGAACAGGCGGCCAGCGTGGTAAGTGCGGTGCAGGCTGCGGCTGTGAACAGCCACCTGCGTACCGGTCCGCGCATGCGGCTGTAACGGGGGGCCAGCGCTTTAGTTTCGACTTGTCGACTCATATATCGCGCTGCACATCGGGTCGGTCAACGAGGTTGGCAGGCGGTGTCTCCATCAAGAGCTCACCGCCCGCCAGGGGTTGGGATCAGATCCCAGGGCAGGTGCCCGGATCAGCTCGATCGATCCTCGGGGACCCTCCCACCGGGACGCCCGGGAACGTGGCATAGAGGATTGTCACAACGGAGCCCGTGTTCACAGCGTCCACGACATCGCCCGGCCGCTCGATAAACGATTGGCCGTGGGTGTAGGTGGTGGCGCTGCAGTGGTTCCCAACAGACGCATAGATGGTGGTCTCACCCTGCGCCACGACGCCGATCGCACCGCCTGGATGCGAGTGCCAGCCTGAGGAACCACCTGGCTGGACGGTGATCTGGGAGACCACAATGTCCTGGCCCTGTCCGAGGGGGAGGGATCCGTGGTCCATGTAAGTCCCGCGGGCAACGATCATGCTTCCGAATTGTTGTGGCGGTGTGGCCCCGCCGGGTACCGCATTCATGGCTAGAAACAGCCCCGCGAATCCCACCGTCATCACTCCGAGTCGCGTAACCCGTCTGGTCAGCCTGGTCATCGGTAACTCCTATCCACCCGTTCGGCCCCGCCACGGAGCTGGCTTTCCGCTGCGAGGAGGCCTCAAAAAGATGATCAGCACCTCACCAGCGGGCGCGCGCAGGCACTGATTGGGAAAGCGACCGTCGGTTAACTTGCGGCGGGCTTGACCGCATCGCGTCGCCTTTCACGGCTCTGGTGTCCGTGAGCGTTGTTGGCCTCAAGAGGGACTAAGGCCGTTCGTCATTAAGTGGACGCGCCGTCACTGTACGTGCTTTCAGCCCGCCTGTCCGATTGATTCTCCCGTGGCGTGTGAGCGCAGAAATTACTCAACCGGCAGTCTGGTCGGTTCCCAGGATGAGGTTTGACGGTGCTTTTCTCGACGAGGTCTGATCTATCTTTCGGCGCGTGGATCAGCAGTCCGGGACCTGGCACTACGGGCTGATCGCGCGTTGGTGGGCGGAGTTCAACAAGGCCGAAGCGCACGAGCTCGACTACTACAGGTCCGCGATCCGAAAGTTCGGCGAGCCGGTGGTCGACCTCGGGTGCGGGACGGGCCGTTTCCTCGTACCCCTGGCAGCGGAGGGCTTCGACATCGACGGCGTCGACATCTCGGCCGACATGATCGCGGCGGTCAGCGCGCAGCTGCCGAACCCCAGGGCGGGCCAACTCTTGGTGCAAGGTCTCCACGAGCTGAGGCTCGACAGGACCTATCGCACCGCCTACATGTGCGGAGTGTTCGGCATTGGCGGCCGAAGGGACCGCGACCGAGAGGCGCTGCGGCGGGCACATGAGTGCCTCGAGCCGGGCGGCGCGCTGTTGATCATCCACCAGCTCCCTTACGACGACGATGAAGGTTGGACGGAGTGGCTTCCCGGCCACCGTCCCGCATATCCGCGGCCCTGGCCGGAGAGTGGCAATCGTCGCACTGCCGCTGATGGAGACGATTTGGAGCTCTTGGTCCGCGTCGAGGCGTTCGACCCGCTGGAGCAGCAGGTGGAGCTGGGTATCCGTGCTCGTTTGTGGCGCGACGGATCGGTCGTAAGCGAAGAGTCCTACAAGCTCAAGTCGTGCCTCTACTTCGCGCAGGAGATCGTGTCGATGCTCGATGAAGCGGGCTTTCGCGACGTCGTCGTCGAGGGCAACTACACCGCAAGGCCGGCGACCGGCGACGACGCCAACGTGATCTTCATAGCCAAGAGGTAAGTCGCCGATTCGATCCGGAATGAAATCGAGGCTGATGGCCTATTCGCGGCCGAGGTGGAATCGGTACTCGAGCGGCGTCTCGGAGTCAAGGCCGAGCTGCCAGAAAAGCGTTGTCACGTCGCCGTGGTGGCCGCGTTCGTGCAGGAGCAGATGGATGATCAGCTCACCCCGGCTGTAGCGGATGGGTTCGCCGTCGACGTCGATTTCATGTAGTTCGCGGAGGTCGGCGTCGGTCCATCCCGCGAGGTGAGATTGGAGGGCGTCGCGGGTCCGGCGACGGTGGGCGTCCACCTGGGGCCAGGTGATGAAGTCGTCGGGATTGAGGTCGGGCAGGGGCTGGCTCTTAAGCTCGACGATTGCGGGGACCCAGCGATCGTAGGCGAGGACGATGTGCGCCAGACAGTTGCGGAGCGCGGGCCATCCGGACCCCGGAGCAACGGCGCTTAGGGCCTCGTCATCCGGGATCGCCGCCTTGATCTGATCCCAAGCCCAGCCCGTGTACGCGAAAAGATCCTGCAGTGCTGCTTTGTCCATCGCACAACATGATGGTGGACGGCGAACGATGTGGGCTCAGCCGCCGCAGACGGGTCCGTTGAAGAACCAGGGCAGGCACAGCTGCGGCGCGAGCACCGCCCATAACGTCAGCAGTCCGATGATCGACAGCCCCGCGATCCACAGCGTGCCGGTGATGAGGTTTCGCTTCGGCACTGGCCAGGAACGCCACCCCAGCCTTCGGGCAACGCGTGGACCGAGGCTCGCGTCGAGCAACGGCCAAAGGATGAGACCGACCAGCAGCCCTGCCGGGATGAGAATCGAGGTGAGGAGGGCCGGACCTAACTTGACGAACTGGAACAGCGATAGGAAGTACCACTCGGGCCGCGGAATGATCGTCACGCGGGGGTCGGCGGCCGGTCCAAGCTGCAGAAGGGGTTGCCCGACGACCGCGAGCAAACCAAGAATGATGAGGACGGCCATCGCAAGGATGGGATAAGGCCAGAAGTGGTCGGGAAAGTATGGGTGAGTCTTGCTCTCCGGCATATCGTCGGTGACCTGACGGCCAATCGGTCCGAACATGAGGCCCACCAGCGCGTACAGCGCGAGCATCGGATACAGAAGGTGACCAGGCCTGATCGGAAGGCCGCTCGAGGGCGGCTTCGGCGCGATCATCCGGGCTCCGCGGGACCCTGCCGGCGCGCGATCCGGAAGTGGACGTAGAGGAGAAGGCTCATCGCCGCGGGAAGTAGGAACACGTGCGCCATGAAAAACCGCAACAGGGTCGCGGGCCCGACAAGCGGGCCGGCCTGGATCAAGTATTTGATGAAGCCACTCACGCCGTCCGGGAGCACGGAGGCGCCCGAGATGATGGAAATCTCCCGGGCGCGCGCGAGATAGCTGTTGGCGTCCCAGGGCAGCAGGGACCCCGTGAAGCTGAAGAGCACGATGACCAGGAAGACGAGCACGCCGACCATCCAGTTCAGGTCCCGGGGCGCCCGGTAGCCACCGTTCCAGAAGACGAACGTCATGTGGAGGAGCGCCACGACCAGGAGCAGATTGGCGCCCCAAAAGTGAATGCCTCGGACGAGCCAGCCCAGGTAGGCGGTGTGCTGGATGAAGTTCACGCTTGTGTACGCCGGGGCTGGGTTGCCGCCGCCGTCGGGCACGTAGTAGATGCTGAGCAAGAACCCGGTCACGAACTCGACGATGATCAGAATCACTGCGACACCGCCGAGATAGCGGTACATGGCGGTCGCGTAGTTCGGTACCCGGCGGTAGAGCTCCGTGTCAACCGCCTCCACCAATTGGAATCGGTCATCGAGCCAGTTCACGACCGCGGTTTGCAGCCCCAACTAGCTCTGCACCCTCACACCAACCAGAACTGATCTTGTCGCGCCGGGCATTCCATCAAATGATTGATTAGTTTACCCGCTTCGGCGGTTAGTTCCGTGGTGAGCCTCATGCGGGCTGGAACGTGGAGGCGGCGCCGGCGATGCATATATGGGTGAGGGGGGCAAGCGCGAGACGGAAGCGGCACGAACGGCGCCATTCCGACCCCCGCCTCCGATCACACTGGAAGTTGACCGGTAGGCAACAAGGGGGAAAAACATGCAGGTCACCAGAAACAAAATCGCGACTGCTGCGGGGCCCAGCGACTGGTTCACCGGCACCGTGTTCATCGACACCGTCGCCGCTCCGGCGGATGGCTCGCGGTTGAGCGCGAGCAGCGTTCATTTCACGCCGGGCGCAAGAACCGCCTGGCACACTCACCCGAATGGGCAGACGATCTTTGTCACCGAAGGTGTCGGGCTGGCCCAGCACCGTGGTGGACGGATCGAGGTGATTCGCCCTGGCGACCGTGTGTTCTTCGGGCCAGGAGAGCATCACTGGCACGGCGCGACGCCGACGCGCTTCATGACACACCTCGCGATGCTCGAGGTCGATGACCAAGGAAACAACGCCACGTGGGGCGAGCACGTCAGCGATGCCGATTACGCGGCGGCGCCCTCGATCGAGGAAGCGTAGTCATGCGGGCGGCCATCTACAACGGACCTCATTCGATCGAGGTCGGAGAGCGCCCCGACCCTGTGATCGCTGCGCCGAACGACGCCATCGTCCGCGTCGTCCTTTCATGTGTGTGCGGCTCCGACCTTTGGTACTACCGCGGTGAGTCGCCGCACGATCTCGGCGCAATCGGGCACGAATTCATCGGCGTCGTGGAGCAGGTTGGTCCCGACGTGCGAGGCGTTGCGCAGGGCGACTTTGTCATCGCGCCCTTCATCTACTGCGACGGCATCTGCCCGCACTGCCTCGCTGGGGTCACGTCGCAATGCGTCCACGGGGGCGGTTTTGGCAACCACGGGATCGACGGTGGCCAGGGAGAGGCGGTGCGCGTGCCGCTAGCGGGCAGCACTCTCGTGCGCGTGCCCGGCTCGGGTTATTCGGACGAAACGATGCGGTCGCTGCTCGCGCTGTCCGACGTAATGTGCACCGGCCATCATGCGGCGGTGAGCGCCGGCGTCCGCCCCGGCAGCGTCGTCGCCGTGGTCGGGGACGGCGCGGTCGGTCTGTGCGGCGTGCTTGCAGCGCGGCGGCTGGGCGCGGCACGCATCATCGCCCTCAGCCGGAACCCATCCCGCCAGGCGGTGGCGCGCGAGTTTGGCGCGACCGACATCCTGGCGGAGCGCGGCGACGCGGCGATCAGCGCCGTGCTCGAGATGACGAACGGAGTTGGCGTCGACGCCAGCCTCGAATGCGTGGGCACCGGACAGTCCGTGGCGACCGCGCTGGCCATCACTAGACCAGGATCGATGGTGGGAATGGTTGGCGTCCCCCACGGCGTCGAGGCGTCGATCGCCGAGACCATCGTCTTCCGCAACGTTGGCTTGCGTGGTGGTGTGGCGCCGGCGAGGGCCTATATCCCAGAGCTGCTCGGCGAAGTGCTCGACGGCAGCATCAATCCAGGGCGCGTCTTTGACTTCGAGACCGATCTCGACCACGTCGCTGAGGCGTACAAGGCCATGGACGAACGCCGGGCGATCAAGTCGCTGATCCGGGTGGGCAAGGTGGCGCGCAGATGACGGACTGGAGCACGGATCAGCTCGACAAAATTGGAAGGGCGGAAGAAGTGCAGATCGCGTCCGTCCGGCAGAATGGCACGCTACGAAAACCCGTGACCGTATGGGTCGTGCGCCATGGCGGCGACCTTTACATCCGATCCGTCAGGGGGCGAAGTGGTGATTGGTTCCGGGGGGCCCAGGAGCGGCACGAGGGTCGGATCTCGGCGAGTGGTGTCGAGAAGGACGTCACGTTCGAGGACGCCAACCACGACCTCGACGATGAGATCGACGCCGCCTACCGGACCAAGTACAACCGCTACGCGGGGAGAATTCTCAACAGCTGTCTGACCCCGGAAGCGCGATCGACGACGCTAAAGGTTGTGCCGCGCTGAGCGAGTTGGCTGGGCCCGTCTCGCGATTTGCCCTTGGGATTAAGACGGACGCGTTTCCTTCGCTACCGGCTTCAGGTCGCCCTTCAGCGCATCCTCATACGCGGCCCACAGCACCCCGTACGCCGCCACCAGTCCTTCGGGGCGGGGCTGGCCCAGGGCCGCTTCGAAACGCTTCGTGTATTCATGGTCGCCCAGCTCATTCCGCAGCAAGGCCTGAGTCTGCGCCTCCCATTTCGACGCCGATGCGAGGTCCTTGCGCTTCTCAATCATCAGCCGGCCCCGGTTCATCAGCTCCTCCAGGCGCGCGACGAAACCGTGCCGGTCGAATCCCATCGGCGCGCGGGGCGGGCCCTCTCGGCTAATCGTCTTCCACTGGACCGGGCGTCCGTATGCCGGGGCCGACCGCGACGGGCGCCAGCCAACTGCTGCCCGCTGTCGGTCGTATGCCGCGCGCTTGGTGCTGTTGGTCAGAACGTCGTGCGCCAGGTTGATCAACTTCGCGTGCTCGAGCGCGTCGGGATGGTTGCCGCGGTCAGGGTGCCAGTACTTGAGCTGCCGACGCCAGGCGGCATGCAACTCCGACTCCGTTGCGTCCGGCGGGACGCCAAGCACAAAGTAGTAGTCGGCTAAGGGATGGCGGTCGTCAGGCGAGGCCGCACCTCCTTCCTGTCATAGGCCAGCATGGCGTCGCGTCATGGTGATCCAAACCAGGTAGTCAGCGCATCGCGTAATCCGTTATCTGTGCCGTCCCCCACCCAGGCGACGTATCCATCGGGTCTGATCAGCACGGCAGCGGGGGCAGCTACCTGGCCCAGGGCAGGAAGGTCCCAGTTTCCGGCGTACTTGGCGTCGATCGCCAACACTCGGCGTGCCCACGGCGAGATGTCGAATCCCCAGGGCTCGCCGAGGTTCAGAAGAACCGCGTGGCCGTCGTGGAGGAGGGTGAATGCTCGCACCGTGCCACGCGGGGTGACCAGGTCGAGATCGGGCATGCGGCGCCCGAGCAGCGGGTGCCCGTCTCCGAGGTCGTAGTGGATGCCCAGACCTGACATCATCGCCGCGAATCGCCTGCGGGGCTCTTCCATGGTGAGGAGCTCGGTGATGATGTCGCCCAATGTCTTGACGTAGTCGTTGGCGCGCAAAAGTGCGACCTGCGCAATCGTGTCGCGCAGCACGCGGGCAGCGACCGGGTGGCGCTCGGCATGATAGGTATCCAGGAGGCTGTCTGGTGATGTCCCGTTGACGACCGAAGACAGCTTCCACCCCAGGTTCACCGCATCCTGTACACCGATGTTGAGACCCTGTCCACCCACCGGGTAGTGGACATGTGCGGCGTCGCCTGCGAGCAGGACGCGCCCCGCGCGGTAGGTGGCAGCCTGTCGGGCCATGTCGGTGAAGCGGGAGATCGAGGTGGGACTGTGCACCCCGTAATCGGTACCCCAGACGGCGATGAGCGCCTGCCTCAGCTCGCCCAGGGTGGCGTCACTGGCGGGGTTGACGTGCTCTTCGGTCACCAGGACCCCCACGAGCCCACCCTCCAACTTGCTGAAGGCGTGGCGACCGAGGGCGTTGTCGTGGACGCCCCATTTCGGCTCCTCGGCCAGTTGGACCTCGGCGATCAAGGTGCTCGTCGTCGGCTCCCATCCGGGGAACTCGATGCCGGCCGCCTTGCGGACCACGCTGCGCCCTCCGTCGCACCCGACGAGGTAATCGGCCCGGAGGACCGTGCCGTCGGACACCTGCACGTCGACGCCGGTGGTGTCCTGCGCGAACCCCGTCACGTCACGTTCGCGATGGATCGGCACCTGGAGCTCGCCGACCCAGCCGGCGAGGATGCGCTCGAAGTCGCTCTGCACGAGCGCCAGACCGTAGGGGTGCCGGGTGGGAAAGGCGCTGATGTCCAAGCGGGTGCCGGCGAAACCCACCACCTGCGCCACCTGCCCCTCCGACAGGAACCGATCGGCGATTCCCCGCTGATCGAGAACCTCGATGGTGCGTGAATGCAGACCGCGTGAGCGCGAGCCGGTGAGATCCTGGCTGGCTCGCCGCTCGACAATGGCGACGTCGACGCCGGCCAGCGCGAGCTCGCCCGCCAACATCAGCCCGGTCGGGCCGCCGCCCGCCACCACCACCGCATGGCCGGCCATGCGCCACCCCCTTTTCGTAGGTTCTGGTTTCAGCCGGAAACTATGCTGCACGACCCGGGCCTTGCCGCAAGCCCCCCGGTGCGCTGTATGTTGAGAGTGGCAAGGGGTGAGTCATCTCTTTCCCTTGATGGTCCGCTTTAGGCTGCCACCCGGTGTCAGGGAAGGGAGTGCCTGCGTGAAGGCGTCAATTAGGGCGTAAGCGTTAACGCCGACCGGAGCTTAGCCTGGCCAACGTTTCCGATGATCAGCTACCCGTTTTGCGGTAAGCGAAGCTTTCTGGGTCAGCTGGAGCACGTGGATCGTCCAGTGTCTGGAGACCGATCGCCGCGAAGAATCGGACATCCGGCTCTGGGTCGGACAGGGCTGCTGCGAGAAGATCTCCGACGCCTGGCATAGCCAGGTCCGCGAGGGCGCTTATGGCTTCGCAACGTACCCCTTCGTCCTGGTCCTTTAGGGCGAGGATCAGTGCGTGCTGAGAGGAGGTGTCATTCGGGAACCTCGCTTTCAACCGCGGGACAGCCTCCATTCGCACGGTCGGATCTGGATGACGCAGCACTAATTCAATGAGGTCGACGCATTCAATCGCGGCTTGAGCGATGCGGACCGATTCTCGCCCCGCCACAAGTTTGGGGTCGTCATCCGCAAGAATCGGTATAGGTCCGATCGGTCCAATCCAGATGGACTCTACGTCGTCCTTCATCACGTTCGAAGGATGCCATGGCCAGCGGCGTAGCGGTGCTCGTCTGAAACGTGATGGTGCTCGCGCAGGGGAGTCGAACCCTGAACCTTGGGATTAAGAGACTCGCGCCAAATCGTCTCAGTGCATCTCAGAGCATGTCAGCGCGCGTCTCCCGTATTCGGGTTATGACGCAGTAGTCTCAGCCCGTCTCCAGATGCCTCAACGAGTCTCCCGGCGAAGCTGTCAACGAAGCTGTCAAACGGAAGTCTCCTCATCCGGAGCTAGCGAGTGACAAGCCCGGTCATGACCGTATTCGCTAATCCGCAAGGCTTCACGGGGCTCCCCAGCTGACCGGGATGCCGACGAAATGGGGATGGCGCGTGGCGGTGATCGCGGCCATCCTTGTCGTCTTCGGCAACGCCGCCGCCATTGTCGCATCGGCGCGGGGATTGGGCTCGGGCTGGCCGCGGTGGTCCTCTTTGCGGTCGAGGTTGGGGCTCAGCTGGGGACTCCGATCACCTACCAGCCATTGCGTGGAGCGTCGATTGCAGCCGTCCTGACTCACGCCCTGGTGTACCTGCCCCTGCAGACCGCGATTCCCGAAGAGCTCGCATTTCGCGGGCTGGTGCTGGGTTTGTTGATCAGGAAACTGACGCCATTGCGCGCAACGCTTGTGACGTCCGCCGTCTTTGTCGCCTGGCATGTGGTGGTTCAGGTGCAAACGCTGGCCGTGACCAATTTCACAAGCGCGTGGCAGATCGTTCCGGCCATGGGCCTCGCCTTCGCGGGACTTTTCACCGGCGGAGTGATATTCGCGCTCCTGCGTTTGCGCACACGCAATCTGGCCGCGGCCGTTGTAGCTCACTGGTTGTTCGACGCCGGCCTGATTACAGGACTGTTTTTCCTGACCCGTTCCTGACGTCCTACTCGGCGGACAGGATCTCCAGCACCTCTTCATCGGACATGCGCAGCTTCGAATCTCCCACTCCGGGCACGCGTAGCACCTCCGCGAGGCTCGACGCACTCGTCTCAAGACGACTCTCATCGGCGGGAGCGTGACAAATCAGCCGAAGTAGCTGAGACAGATCAGTCGGAGGTCGGCAGCGCATAAGCCGACGGACTTTCGTGACACGTCAGCCGAACTTGCACAGGATCGGATGGTGCTCGCGCAGGGAATCGAACCCTGAACCTTGGGATTAAGAGTCCCCTGCTCTGCCAGTTGAGCTACGCGAGCGCGTCAGAAGGGATCGCGACTCGATTCTAAGGGTCTCGGGCGATTAACAACCTGGGTGCCAATTCGCCCGACCGCGACATAGGTTGGCAAGGTGTCCGCTCGCGTCCCGCTCGACGTCGACCTCGAAGACAAGCTCCTCTATGGCCTGACGCCCACCAGGCTCGCGTACCTCGTCATCGCATTGCTTGCGGCATTTTCGGCCTGGTCTAACCACTGGGCACCGGTTCCCGCGCGAGCGGCGTGCGCCATCGTGATCGGAGCCGTCGGCGTCGCCGCGGCGTGGGGCCGCTGGCGCGGGCGAGCCCTGGATAGCTGGGTCGTCGACCTCGCAGTCTTCTGCGCGGCCACGTATCGATTCAGATGCGAGGCGCCGCGCTTGCTCAACCGGCTGCGTTTGCGGCGTTGATCCGTCTCGCCCGTCGGGAGCCGATCCTCATCGCGAGCACCAATGCGTCGGGCGTGGCCGTTCTCGAAACGTCTCAGATCGGTTTCGCGGGCGCGGCGGAGGACGATCGTCGGCGCTGGCTTAACGCGTTTCGGCGCTTGCTCGACGGTCTCGACACGCCACTGCAGGTGGTGATTGACGTCCAGCCCGGCCCGGGTGACGAGACCATCGCGTCGCATGCGGTTCCGACCGACGTCGACGACATGCGCGGGGCAGACATGGAGTTTGCGGCAGCGGTCGTGCAGTCCTCGACAGCTCACTCGACGTCGACCCGACTCGTGACCGCCCAAAGGCACGCCTCTCGGATGCAGGCGGCTCTGAACGAGATGGGAATCGGCTGCGCCGTTGCTCCGCTCTCTGGCAGCTTGGCATTCGGGCGTGAGCTCGCGTCGCGGTTCCAGCACGTTTGCGGCTATAGCCGCAGCTGGTACGTCGATCGATTCCCCGGCACAGACATCGAGCCAGGCTGGCTCTTCCGGCTGTTTCCGCCGGGCCTGGCGATCAGCCTCGCTTGGCATGCGGTCCCTCTGCCGGCCGCCTGGATCGTCCACTACTTGCAGCGCCAGCTCGTCACCATGCGGGCCAGCCGCCTCGTGGACGGCAACGCCGGCATCTCGGATCCGGCGCTAGCCGGCGCTCTTCCCAATGCCGAAGACCTCCAGCGAAGGCTCGCATCCAGCCAGGACAAAGCGTTCCACGTCTCGGTCTACCTGACGCTGACATCGTCGACCGCCGCGGACCTGGAGATCGGTTCGCGCCGGATCGAGTCCGCCGCTCGCGCGATTCTGTGCGATCTCCAACGTTGCACGTTCCGCATGCTTGACGGCTTCGTCGCGACCCGACCTGGTGGAGCCGATCGGCTGCAGCGAAAGCGAGTCCTCGACTCGACGGCTCTCATGACCTTCTTCCCGTGGTGGGATCCCGATCTGCAGCAGCCGAACGGATTGTTCATCGGTCGGAGCCGGGCCACAGGCGCGCCCGTGCTCGTAGATCCCTTCGACCAGCACCGCTACGCGAACGCCAACATCGGCGTTTTCGGGCACTCGGGCGCGGGCAAGACCTACCTCCTCTCGGCGCTTGCGATGGGCGCGCTTGGCCGCGGCGTCCAGGTCTACATCGTCGATCCGGAGCATGAGTACGGGCGTCTGGCGAGCGAGCTTGGGGGAGCCGATATTCAGCTCGCCCTCGGCTCGGGCCACGCACTCAATGTTCTTGACCTGCGGCCGTCCGACCGTCGCGACGAAGCCTGGATCGGGCCCGCCGCCGCCGATGCTATCGACCTTTGCGCGTGCCTATGCGGGGGACTGGATGAGTCGGAGCGCGCGCTGATCGATGCCGCCGTCCGACTGGCTTACGACGAGGTCACACAGCCTGTTCTTCGCGACATCGCCGAGCGCCTACCCCCGCAATCGCGAGCCGCGCTGATTCTCAATCGCTGGGTGCGCGGAAGCCTGGGCGAGATGTTCAGCGCGCCGACCAACGTCGATCTCGAAGCGCCGATCGTCGCCTTCGGGATGCGCGAGCTACGCGACGAGATGATCGCACCGGTTCACTTCCTCCTCGCCGAGGCTCTCTGGACGCGGATCAAGCGGCGAGACCGCCGCCGCATGCTGGTGATCGACGAGCTCGGTTTGCTCTTCGACGATCCAACCATCCGCCGTTTCGTCGTCAACCTCGCGAGGCGGATCCGCAAGTACGATGGATCGCTCGTCTTCGCGACGCAGAATCCTGGCGACCTTCTTTCGTCGGACCCGGGTTCGGTCGTTGCGACAAATCCGGCAGTTCTGTTTCTCGGCGCCCAACGGCCGGGAGAGGCAGCCAAGCTTCAGGATGTTTTTCATCTGAGTCCGCAGCAGCGCAGCGCTCTGGAGGTCGCCCATCGCGGCGATTTCCTTCTCGCCGCGGGCTCGGATCGACTTGCTGTTCACGTCCAGGCTCCGCCCTGGCAGGAAGACCTGATGCGACAGGCTCGAACTGCGGCGCGACCGCCGCCCTGACGCGTAGGCTTACGTCCCGATATGGCGCGGGTCCTCCACTACCGGCTGTACGGGCTGGCTGAGCATCGAGTGGAACGCGTCAATGAGCAATTCGAGCTGCTGGCGAGCGCGCGCTCTTGGCGATGCGGCCCACCTTGGATAGCCAGCTCCCAATCGCGCAGCTTGTTCGACATGGAGTTCTTCCGCCACCTAAGGAATGAAGAGGGCGGGGAGCTCAGCGCCGCCGGCTTCGTCAAGATGGCCGGCGACGAGACCGACGCCTTGATCATCACGATTTTTCTGCGGGACCTCAGCGCCGAGTACAGAATCGGTACCTCCATCCGCGACGAAGACCACCCGCTCTTGAAGCTGAGACGCCTCGACTTCGATTCCGGTCGACTGCCCGGCGGCTACTCCCTAGAGGAAGTGCTTGCCAAGCGACCTGTGATCAAGAAGGTCGAAGGCGAGCGCATCTTCTTCTACCCTCCCACGTTCCGGTTGCACTCGATGAGTCCGCCCAGCCCCGAGTGGGCCTACGCGCTTTGCGGAATTCGAGCCTATGCGCCGACGTTGCTCGAGGCGGAACAGGAAGCGCTCAAGATCTTGCGAGGTTTCGGGCACCTTGCCCCCTGACGGCGCGCTCGCCACGCAGGGTTTCTTCAACTCCGCCGACGGCACCAGGCTCGCTTTTCGGGCATGGCCGGATTCGGCCGCAACCCTGACGTTCGCGGTGGTGCACGGACTCGGCGAGCACAGCGGTAGGTACGAGCGATTCGCTCGCGGGATGGCCAGGTTTCAGGTCGCCACTTACGCGGTCGACTTGCGCGGGCACGGCAACAGCGCCGGGCAGCGCGGGCACGTCGACTCTTGGGCGCAGTGGACTGAAGACGCAGCTACTTTCGTCGCGCTCGTCGAGAGTCAGACGAAGGGCGAGGTGATTCCTCTCGGCCACTCCTTCGGGGGGGCCGTAATGTTGAGCACCGTGCGGTCCGGCAAGCTGACGCGCGCCAAGCGGTTTGTCGTGTCGAGCCCTGCGCTGAAGCTTCACGTCAAAGTCCCGGTCTGGAAGGCCGGCGGCGCCAGGCTGCTTTCGATGATCGCGCCCAAAGCCGCCCTGAACAACGAGGTCGACGCGGGGACGGTGTCGCGCATCCCTGAGGTGGTTTCCGCCTACCGGTCCGATCCGCTCGTCCACGGCAAGATCTCGAGCCGCCTCTTCGAGGAGTGGCGCCGGGCCGCTGCCGAAAACCTCAAGCGCGCCGACGAGATCAAGCTCCCGTTCCTCATCCTGGCCGGAACCGACGACCGCTTGATCGATCCCGCCGGCAGCCGGGAGCTCCACGAGAGAACAGCCTCCCGGAGCGAGCTTCGGATGCTCGAGGGCAGATATCACGAGCCTTTTAACGACCTTGGCAGCGATGAGGTCTTCGCTGTTATCGCCGACTGGTTGCGGACATGATCGCCGCCGGACTGCTCGACGCCCGGTTGAACCTCGACCCGGGCTCGTGGCTAGCCTGGATCGTTGTCGGGCTCGTCGCGGGCGCCATCGCGGCCCGTGTCGTCGCCGGCCGCGGGTTCGGCTGTGTCGCCGACATCGTGGTCGGGGTCGCCGGCGCCATCATTGGCGGCTTCCTGCTGAGCTCGCTGTTCGGCATGAGCGGAAACGTCGGCTTCTTCGGCAGCATCGTGGTCGCCTTCGTCGGCGCGGCCGCGCTGCTAGCGGTTCTCAAGCTAGTTTCCGGTGGACGCCTCTGAGCTAGAGGCGTCCGTTCAGCCCGCCGCGGTCTGGACTTCTTCTGGGGCCACCGGCTCCTCGGCCACTACGCGCTTGCGCCGCTTGATCAACAGCGTGGTGAATGCCGTCAAGGCGAGGAAGGCGATGGGCAGGACGAATGTGGTCTTCATGGCGTCGATGTACGCGCTGACGAACACCGCGTGGGCAATTGCGCTGACCTGCGCGGCGACCGCGGGCGGGATATTGCTGGGTAGCCGCGCGCCGCTCTCGCCTGCGCCGATCTCGAATCCCTTGGAGGAAACGTTGGTGAATGCCGCGATGAATTGGTCGCGGAAAGCCGGGGGCAGCGCACTCGCGTGGCTAACCGCCTGGCTGTGCAGGGTCGTGGCGAGCTGGTTTTGGAGAAGCGCTCCGATCACCGCGCTGCCAATCGCCGCGCCAATCTGGCGGATTGTGTTGAGGACGCCGGACGCGGCACCTGCGACGCGGGGTTCGATGTTTCGCATGGCCACGGTGGTCATCGGGGCAAACGTCATACCGATCCCGAGTCCAGCAACGATCGCAGGCGCCAGGAAGTTGATCCACGTCGAGTCGGGGCCGGCGACGAAAGCCATGCTGCCCATGCCGATCGTGAACAGGGAGATCCCCGCCATGAGGATGTACTTTCCGCCGACCTTGTCGGCAAACCGTCCCGCAAAAGGCGCGGTGACCATCGAGACCAGGGACATCGGTGCGAGCGTCAGCCCCGCGACCAGCGCCGAGAAACCGCGCGCCGACTGCAGATAGATGGTGAACGGCAGGAACATGCTCAGCATTCCGAAGCTGATCGCGGCCGAGATCCAGTTGGCAACCGCGAAGTTGCGATCGGCGAACAGGGAAAGGGGAACGAGGGGCTCGGCCTGGTAGCGCTCCCAGATGATGAACAGGACCATCAGAGCGACCCCGGCGCCGATGACCTCTGGGATTGTGATCGGGAAAGATTCGATCTGCCCCCAGTTGTAGCGCTGGCCTTCGATGAGGCCAAAAACGATCGCGAACAGTCCCGTGGTCGCGACGATGATGCCGACCACGTCCCAGCCATGTTGGCGGCCGGGCCGAAGGTCGGGGATGATCGCGAAGGTAGCGATCAGGGCAGCGATACCGATCGGCACGTTGATGAAAAAGATCCAGCGCCAATCGATGTAGGTGATGATCGCGCCGCCTAAAGTTGGTCCTGCGACCGTCGCCAGGCCCGCGACCCCGCCCCAGATTCCGAACGCGGCTCCGCGACGCTCGGGCGGAAATATAGAAGTTAGGATCGCGAGGGTCTGCGGGGTCAGCAGGGCGCCGCCCACGCCTTGCAGGATGCGGGCCGCGATCAGCTGGGTCGGGTTCTGGGAGAAACCGCACAGGGCTGAAGCAACAGTGAATACGAACAGGCCAATCGCGAACAGGTTGCGCTGGCCGTATAGATCACCCAGGCGGCCGGCTGTGATCAACAGCACGGCGTAGACGAGTATGTAAGCGTTGAGGACCCACAAGATCTGATCGAGCGTCGTGTTGAGCCCCGTGCTCATCGCCGGAATCGCGACGTTCACGATCGTCGTATCGAGCATGATCATGAAAAATCCCGTGGTCAAAACCAAAAGGACGAGCCACGGGTTAGTGCGTGCCTGAGCCATGTTTTCTCCTCAACTTCTCATGGTCGGGATCGATTCCGACGTTCCACTCCAGCCTTCCATCGTTGATTTCCTTCTCCACGTTGCTGACCCACCTGCGCTCGGCATCGAGCATCGCGATCTTGTGCTCGAGCTCGATCAACGCGAGGCGGCTGACGCCGGCAGCGCGTAGCTCGGCCATGATCCCGTTCAACTTCTCACCCTTGGCTTTCAGAGCTACGACTCGATCGCGGAGGTGTGCCGCCGCCGAGGTGGCGGCGAGGTGGTGCATGAACATCAGGCCTGCGGCGAAGTGCGGATACTCGCGCCGGGGATGGGCGAGGATTTCGCCCACGACCCTGACCAGGACTTCGCGGCCCGACTCGGTCAGCCGGTAGATCGTCCGCTCGGGACGCCGGCCCTCTTTCTCCCGCTCGGCGGGGACGATCCAGCGGTTGCGCTCGAGCACCTCGACCGTGTGATAGAGGGAGCCAAAGTTCAGCCGAATGAACTCGTCCTGATGCCGCTCCCGCATCGTCGCAGCGAGCTCGTAGGGATGCATCGGTCGCTCGTCCAGCAGCTGCAGGATCGAAAGCGCAAGGGGCGAGATCTCCGACTCGGGTTCGGACATATTCCAAATGGAATATACATCAATGGATATCCTGAGGCAAGTACTCCAGCCAGGGCATCTTAACGGGCAGGGTTGGTCCGCCAATCGATCTCGAAGTAGCCTGGCTGCAGGTTGCGCCGGCTGGGGGAGGGAGCCGGATGGAGGAGGGGAGGGCCCGAGGTCGGGGGTGCAAATCGGGTGAAACCGGATTCGGGGGAAGCGGGTAATTACCGTTGATGCATGCCCACGTGGCCACGGACGCGCAGCTCATGACCGAGCTTCCAGGGTCGAAGGCGCTCCCTGCCGCGCAGCTCGCCCACCGCGCGACCGGCGGCGACCTCGATGCCTTCGAAGAGCTGATCCGCCGGCTCCAGCGGCGCGTCTACGGCTTCGCCTTCCAGCACCTGCGCGACGCCGACGAAGCTCACGACCTCGCGCAGGAAATCTTCGTCAAGCTCTACCGCAACCTCGGCCGCTTCGATCCCGAGCGTCCCTTTGAGCCCTGGTTCTGGAAGCTCGCCGCCAACACGACCATCAACTACCGCCGCAAGCGAATCCCCCTTCCGGCCGAGCAGCCGAACGACGCCGCCGACCCGGACGCCAAGTTCCCGGCGCACGATCCAGCCCTGGTCCAGGCCCTCGCGCAGCTCGATCCTGCCTACCGGATGCCGATCCTGCTCCACTACTACGCCGACCTTTCGCTCGAGCAGGTCGGCATCACCCTCAACCTCACCATCCCTGCGATCAAGTCGCGGCTCCATCGGGCTCGCGCCCAGCTCCGCAACCACCTCGCCGAAGCCGAGGAGTCGGACGCAACGCGATGACGAAAGCGATGAGCGACATGCCGTGCGGCCGCGTTCGCGTACTACTCGAGGCTTACCTCGACGGCGACCTGGCGCGTGATGATCCTGAGCTCGCCGCCGGTGTCCGCGAACACCTCGCCTCATGCGCCGACTGCCGCCTCCAGCACGACCAGGCGATCTCCCTTCCCTTTCGTCTCAAGGCCCTCAGCTCACCGCCGCCGCGCGACTCACTCGTCGCCGACGTCATGCGGTCGGTCACTCCGTCGCCCGCGGTCTACCGCCGCGCATGGACCTTGCTCGCGCCCGAAGCACTTCTGGTCGGCTTCATCCTCTGGTACCTGAGCGGTCTCGACGGGCTCACTTCGATCGCGTCAGGTGTCTTCGGAGACCTGCAAGGCCTCGCAGGTTGGGGTTCCGGAGTCGGACCACTTCCCAGCATCCCGCCCGTCGACGCGCTTCTTCTCATCGCCCTCATCGCGCTGACCGCGATCGCCGCCTACCACCTTTCGATCCTCATCCGCCTTGCGCCTGGTACCGGCAGGCGCGCCGCGGGTGAGTGAATCGCCCCCGCACCCGCCGCCCCCGCACCCCCACCTGGTGCGGCGGTGGGGTTGGCCCATCCTGATCGGCATCCTCGCCGCGGCGGGCATCCTGCTCGCGGTTGGAGACATCGCCATCGGAAGCAAGTGGCCGAACCCACTGGCCCAGGTCATTGTCGGCCCGGTCGGGATTGAAAGGCGCGCTCCGGTAACCGACCCACAAATCGTGAGATTCGATCGCAGTCAGATCGGAAGGCGCTTCGCTTTTCCATCTCCATTCGGTGGCGTGCCCGTGGATCCGTACCAGGCGCTGCGCGCATTCCTCACCAATGGAGCCGGCCTCGTCCTTTTCGCCCTTGCGGCGCTGGTCATCTTTCCCGCCCGCGCCCGCATGGCCGTCGAGCGCCTCGAAGCCCGTCATGGCATCGAGATTGCTCTCGGCGCGGGCCTGGTGGTGGTTCTCCTGACCCTGGCCGCGATCACGCTGCTGCGCTTCACGCTCCTGTTCCTGGCGGTCGTCCCGTTCGTCCTGGTGATCGCGCTCATCGCGGCGCTCTTCGGGATCGCGTGCGTTTCGCTTGCGATCGGCCGCCTGCTGCATCGGCGCCTCCACCTGCCCAACGTCCATGCCCTCATCGCAGCGCTCGCCGGCGCGCTGGTCGTGTTCGACCTTGCGGTGATCCCTTACGCGGGCGTCTTCGCGCTCGCCGCGGTCGCGATGGCCGGCCTTGGCCTCGCGGTCGTCACGCGCTTCGGCTCCGCGGGCGACTGGTCGTTCGGCGATCTGAACTGGTGAATCTGAACTCGTGAATCCCTGACCGGATAGGAGTGAGTGTGCTGATTGGTCTGCTGAACAGAACTCGAATCGTGGTTGCCGGGCTCGCCATCGTGGCTCTCGTGCTGGGCACCCTCATCTATCGCGACATGTTCGTGTCGACCAAGAATGCCGCCAGCGCGCTCAACCTTTACACGGTCGCGCGTCGAACCGTGACCGCGAGCATCACAGGCTCCGGAAACCTGGTGCCTAACGTCCAGGCGAACGTCAACTTCAAGGTTGCTGGCACCCTGACCGCAATCGACGTCCACGTGGGAGACCACGTCTCGGCAGGCCAGACACTGGCCACGATCGATTCGAGCGCGGAGCAGGCCGCACTTGACCAGGCGCAGGCCAACGCAGCCACCGCGTCGGCCAACCTGCAGTCCGTGCAGGCCCCGCTGACGCAAAACCAGATCACGCAGCTGCAGGACAACGTGACAACCGCGCAGCAGACCTACAACGACACCGTCAGTCAGGTCAACTTGACGAACGGAGCGGATGCGACCCAGGTCAGCGCCGACCAGAATCAGCTCAGCACCGACCAGGCAGCTCTCACCGCCAGCTTCAACTTCCAGCTGGACAAATCCAAGCTGGCGACCGACCAGGCGAAGCTCGCAACCGACAAAGCGACCTTCGACGCCGACGGATGCCTCTTGGCCGGCGCGCCGTTTACGACGAACCCGTGCATGACCGACTTCACTCTGGTCCTGGGCGACCAGAGCGCGGTCGCGACCGACCAGAACGTGCTCAACGCGGATCAGACACAGGTGAAAAGCGACCAGGCGAAGCTCGCCCTCGACACCGCAAAGGAGCAAAGCGACAAGGTCGCTGGACAGCGCAGCATCAACCAGGCCGCGGCTTCCCTGACCAGCGCGCGCGACCAGCTGAAGACGCAGACCGAGAGCAAGCCGAACCAGATCGCATCGGCGCGCGCTCAGCTCGCGAGCGCCCAGGCGGCCGTCCAGAGCGCGCAGCAAAACCTCAGCGCCACGACGCTCGTCGCTCCGATGGACGGCGAGGTCAACAGCATCAACGGCGTCGTCGGCGAGACCGTAGCTCCAGGCGGCGGCACGACCGCGGAAGCTCCAGGCAGCCAGGCTCCTCTTCCCTCCAGCGCTGCTTCGAATGCGTTCATGCAGATCGGCAACATCAGCGGAATGGAGGTCGTGATCCCGTTCGCCGAGTCCGACGCGTCACGCGTCGCTTTCAACCAGGGCGCCCAGCTGACGTTTGACGCCGTGCCAAACCTGACGATCAGCGGCCACGTCATCGCGGTCGCGAGTGCGGCGACGGTCTCTAGTGGCGTCGTGAACTACTACGCGACGATCACGCTCAACCAGACCGACAAGGCTCTGAAACAAGGCATGACCGCAAACGCGACGGTCACCGTGAGCAAGGTCACGAACGCGATCACCGTGCCGAACCTGGCGATCACGCATACGGGTGGCCAGGCCTTCGTCACCGTCTACTCGGGCGGCCAGCAAGCGCAGACCCAGATCGAGACCGGAGTCGTCGGCGACCAGTTCACGGAGATCACCGGCGGACTCAACGACGGCGAACAGATCGTCATCCCCACGGTCCGCGCCGCGACAAGCGGCAGCGGCACCAATCGGGGCACTGGCACCGGAACCGGTGGGTTCGGCGGCGGCCGCGTCGGCAGCGGCGGATGATCACGCTCGAGGGGATCACCAAGACCTACCGCATGGGGAAGGTCGAGGTGCCGGCGCTGCAGGGTATCGACATTGAGGTCGGCGAGGGCGACTTCATCGCCATCATGGGCGCCAGCGGGTCGGGCAAGTCGACCCTGATGAACATCATCGGCTGCCTCGACGTGCCGACCAGCGGCCGCTACCTTCTGGACGGCACCGACGTAGCGCAACTCGACGACGACCAGCTCGCGCGGATACGAAACCGAAAGATCGGTTTCGTCTTCCAGAGCTTCAACCTGATCCCCCGTACCAGCGCGCTCCACAACGTGGAGATGCCGTTGGTTTACGCCGGACAGGGCGGGCGCACAGTCCGTGCGCGCGAGGCATTGGTCGCGGTGGGTCTTGCGGATCGCGCCGACCACCAGCCGACCGAGATGTCTGGCGGGCAACAGCAGCGGGCCGCGATCGCGAGGGCCCTGGTCACCAACCCGGCGATCCTGCTCGCCGACGAGCCGACCGGAAACCTCGACACCGTATCGAGCGTGGAGATCATGAAACTGCTCTCCAGCCTCAATACTGAGCAGCGACGCACGATCGTGCTCATCACGCATGAGCAAGACATCGCGCGCTTCGCCAGGCGCGTGATCGAGCTGCGCGACGGCCGCATCGTCCGCGACGAGAAGATCGCGTCATGAACCTCTACGAGGCGCTGCGGATGGCGGCGAACGGACTGCTGGCGAATCGACTGCGCAGCGCCCTGACCATGCTTGGCATCCTGATCGGCGTCACCGCCGTCATCCTCCTGGTCGCGGTTGGCAATGGCGCGAGCGTGCAGATCAACAACCAGATCCAGGCCCTCGGCGCCAACGTCATCTATGTCTATCCATCCAACGCCCGGGGTTCGGGCGGGGTCTCGCAGGGATTCGGCACCGGCCAGTCACTGACCCAGGAGGACGTCGACGCGCTCAACACGCGCCAGCAGGATCCGGACGTCGTCGCCGCCATCCCTATCGCGCAGAGCGGCGGCCAGATCACGTACGCAAATCAGAACTACTTCGCCCCGACCACGGGCACGACCGCCCAGTTCCCGCAGGTGCGCGACTACCAGATCGCACAGGGCGCCTTCTTCACCGACGACGACGTCACGGCGCGGCATCGCGTGGTCGTCATCGGGCAGACCGTGGTCGACAACCTGTTCGGGTCGACCGACCCGATCGGGCAGACCATCAAGATCAACCGCCAGAGCTTTCGCGTCATCGGCGTCTTTGCGCCAAAAGGCGGCACCGGTTTGGGATCGCAGGACAACGTGGTCGTCGCGCCGATCACGACCGTGTGGGCCTATCTCACCGGAAGCAGGGGCAAGGTGATCAGCCAGATCGTCGCCTCAGCCTCGTCGGCCAGCACCGTCACCCAGGCTGAGACAGAGATCACCACCATCCTCCTGGAGCGTCACCAGATCTCCGATGCGACGCAGGCCGACTTTCAGCTCCAGAGCCAGCAGGACATCCTGAACCAGGCAACATCAATCTCGACGGCGCTGACCCTCGTGCTTGGTGCCATCGCCGGCATATCCCTGGTCGTCGGCGGGATCGGAATCATGAACATCATGCTGGTCACCGTCACCGAGCGGACGCGCGAGATCGGCATCCGCAAGGCCATCGGCGCGAGGCGCCGCGACATCCTCATCCAGTTTCTCATCGAGGCGATGGTGCTCAGCGGGCTGGGAGGCGCGCTGGGGATCGCGGTCGGCGCGCTACTCGCGAAGGAGGCCCCCAACATCTCGGCCTTCGCCACCTCGAGCTTCCCGACGCCGGTCGTCTCAGTCCCCTCCGTCGTGCTTGCTTTCTGCGTCTCGGTCGCCATCGGACTGTTCTTCGGGATCTATCCCGCCAATCGGGCGGCGCGGCTGCACCCGATCGAAGCCCTCAGATACGAATAGAGGAGTGAACCTTTGAAGCCTTATGTCATCGCGCTGCTGCTGGTGGTCGGAGTTCTGGGCGGCTTTTATGGCGGGTACAAGCTTGGCCAGAACAACGTGAGCGCAAGCACCACGAATCAGAGCCAGGCGTCGCGGACCGGTGGCGGGGCAATTGCCGGCGGACGCGGCAATGGGGGAGCCTTCGCCGCCGCATGTCCCAGCCCAGGCGCGCCCTCGCCTTCGCCTGGTGCCAACGCGGTGGTGGCCGGCGCCATCACCGACCTCACATCGAGCTCCTTCACCATCACCGAGCCTTCATGCGATATCAAGGTCGTTTTCGGCAACACGGTCCAGGTCTCGAAGAACGTTGCTGGGTCGACGTCCGACCTCAAGGACAACGTGACCATCACCGTAATCGGGACACGTCAGGCAGACGGCAGCATCAAGGCGACCACCATCCAGATCGGCGGCGCGGGTCGCGGCAATGGCAACCCGGGCGCCGCCCAGGCGAGCCCGAGCCCGGGCTAGACCGCCTCCAGGTTCAGAGCCTTCTCATACCAGGCAACGTCCCAGTAGCGGCCGAACTTCCGGCCCTGCTCGGTGAAGAGCGCGACGCGCTTGAATCCGAACTTCTCGTGAAGCGCGATCGAGGCGGGATTCGGGAGCGCGATCCCGCCGTACGCGCGGTGCACGTCCTCGCCCTCCAGCGAATCGAATAGAGCCTTGTAGAGACGCGAGCCGGCGCCCTTGCCGACCAGCTCCGGCGCGAGATAAGCGCTCGTCTCCACCGATGTCTGGTAGGCGGGGCGTTCCTTGAACCGGCTGCTCGAGGCAAAGCCGACAACGCTGCCGTCTTCGACCGCGACGAAAAGCCGGTGCCGGCCAGTGCTGTGGTAATGGCTGAACCACTCGCGTCGCTGCTCCAGGCTCGTCGGCTCGAGGTCGAACGTGTAGTGCGCTTCCAGCACGTAGTGGTTGTAGATGTCGTTGATCGCGTCGAGGTCGTCTTTGGTCGCGGCCCGGACCTGCACGCTCGCGTGAATCACGCCGTCCAGTGTATTTCCAGACAATGGGCGCGATGGATCGCATCGAGCTGCTCGGAATGTCCTTTCAGGGGCGCCACGGCGTGCGTGACGCCGAGCGCGACCAGCCGCAAGAGTTCACGGTGGACATCAAGATCGACGCTGATCTTGCCGACGCTGGACGCACCGATCGGCTCGCGGACACCGTCGACTACACGCGTGTCCGGGCGGCGGCTCGCGAAGTCATCGAAGGCGAATCGAAGAAGCTGCTCGAGTCGCTGGCCGCCGCGATCGCGCAGCGCATTCTGACGATGCCCAGGGTCGAGGCCGTGTCGGTGCGCGTCGCCAAGCGCCCGGCCAGCATGCAGCCGATCGAAGCAGCGGCCGTACGTATTAATAGGACGCGCGCATGACGATTGCCTACTTCGACTGCTTTGCGGGGATCTCGGGCGATATGACGCTCGGTGCCCTGATCGACTGCGGCGCCGACCCGACGCTGCTCGACGCGGTCGTGGAATCGCTGCGCCTGGGCGACGAGGTCACGCTCCAGGTTCGTCGCGAGGCGCGCGGTCACGCCGCGGGCACGCGGGTCATCGTCGAGGTAAGCGACCGCGTCGAGCGAACGGTGCCCGCCCTGCGCGCCGTGGTCGAGCAGGCAGGCACGCCTCAAACCGTCAAGGCGCGGTCTCTCGACGCCATCAACCGGCTTGCTCGCGCCGAAGCCCGGATCCACGGCGTGCCCGAGGAGCAAGTTCACCTGCATGAGCTCGGCGGCGCCGACACCCTGGTCGACGTCGTAGGCGCTTTCTGGCTGTTGCATGCGCTCGAGGTAAGCCAGGTTTTTGCGTCACCGCTACCCGCTCCGCGCGGCATCAAGCACGGCATGCCTCTGCCCGCGCCCGCGAGCCTGCGCGTCCTCGAGGACACCGGTGCCGTGCTGCAACCGACAGACGAGACCCGAGAGCTCGTGACTCCGACCGGGGCAGCGATCCTGGCGGCGTCCGCGACATTCACCAGACCCGCGATGTCGCTGCGCCGGGTCGGCTACGGCATCGGTTCGCACGAGGCGCCGGGCAACGCGCTGGCGATCTGGATCGGCGACGAGGTGTCCACCGAGGCTGGAGTGACACTGGTCGAGACGAACCTTGATGACATGGCGCCGAACCTGATCGCCGCGCTCTGCGAAGACCTGATGGCCGCCGGGGCGCTGGACGTGGCCGTCGTGCCCGCACTCATGAAGAAGGGCCGGCCCGGTCACCTGGTCACGGTGATGGCGCCGCCCGAGCTTGTGGGTTCGCTGACCCACCACCTGCTCCGGCACAGCACGACCCTCGGCGTGCGGCTGAGCCACGCCGATCGGGTCGTCGCCGGGCGGCGCGTGATTGAAGTCGCGACGGGCATTGGCTTATCGCGCGTCAAGGTCAAAGAGATGGGAGGCCGCGCGGTCGACGTCGCGCCCGAGTATGAGGACTGCCGGCGCATCGCCCGGGAGCGCGGAATGGACCTGCGCGAGGTCATGCGCGTCGTGACGGAAGCCGCCCGCCGCGAGCTCGGACTCGATTGACGGCGCGGGTGCTCGACGGCAAAGCCGTCGCCAAACAGATCTACGACGAGGTAAACGCTGCTGTCATGGAGAGGATCTCCGGAGGCGGTTCGCGGCCTAGGCTCGCCACGGTCCTTGTCGGTGAGGATCCGGCATCGGCGAAGTACGTCGAGCTGAAGCAGCGCAACGCGCACAGCGTCGGTATCGAGTCAGAGGACCACCGCCTGCCGTCCAGCACGAGCACAGAAGAGCTGCTGGCGCTGGTCGACCGTCTCAATCGCGACGACCTGGTGAGTGCCATTCTGATCCAGCAGCCGACGCCCAAACAGATCGACATGCGGCGGATCGTGCTCGCCCTCGACCCGGTAAAGGACGTCGACGGTTTTCATCCGCTGAACGCCGGCCTGGTCGCTCTCGGGCTGCCTGGAGGAGTCGAGCCGTGCACTCCGGCCGGCATCGTCGAGCTCCTCTTGCGCTCGGGGATTCCGATCGAGGGCGCGAACGCGGTGGTGATCGGTCGGAGCAACCTTGTCGGCAAGCCGACCGCGATGCTTCTTCTACAGCGCCACGCCACCGTGACCATCTGCCACACGCGTACCAAAGACCTCGGCGCTCACACGCTGACCGCGGACATCCTCGTCGCCGCGGCAGGGCGCGCCCGACTGGTCAGCAGCGAGATGGTCAAGGCAGGGGCTGTGGTGGTGGATGTCAGCACCAACTGGGTTGACGGACGTCAGGTCGGGGACCTCGGGCCGGGCGTCGAGAGTGTTGCTGGGTGGCTCACGCCCAACCCAGGAGGCGTCGGTCCGATGACCCGCGCCATGCTGATCAGGAACACGTACCTGGCCGAGGCGCGGCGGAAAGGTTAGGCCGCGCGGCGCAGAACGAAACCCAGCCAGATGTACCAGGCTGGGTTGACGACGAACCCTTCCAGCGCGGCCGGCACGAGGACGAGCGGGTTAGACGGGCTGAGGATGACGAGCCGGGCCAGATAGATCAGGACCAAAAGCACGCCGGACAGGTAACCGAGATAGGAGAGGTTCAGCGGCAGGTTGGCATCGCGGCCCATCAGATACGCGAAGGCGAGGATCGCGATTCCCGAAAGCCCGAACGTCCCCAGGCCTCGAGGATCCACCTCGCTGGGCAATGTCGTCGGTTGGTCGGGCGGGTGGATCGCGTTCGCAAGGTCGTAACCCCCATGCAACATCGCGACCAGCGCACCGGCGATGCCGAAGATGACAGCCCACAGCGCGTAACCGCCGCCCGCCGGCTCGAGGCGCAGGTAGAGGCCGAGCAGCGCGCTCGCTCCGAAGATGCCGCCGGCAAGGAGAAAGAACCCGCTGAGGCCGGCGCCCAGGTTGGGCGAGGCCTTCGCGATCAGCACGAACGACACGGAATACAGAAAGCCGCAGATGCCTGCGAGCCAAGAGCTCGGATACGCGGTGTGGCGATATGACACCGTTTTCACGCTGTGCATCCTAAGCCGCCGCACATGACGTACGGGCAGGCGCTCGAATACATCTCGAAGCAAGGGCGCTTCGCGATGAAGCTCGGCACAGAGCGAACCCGTGCCATCCTCGACCGGCTCGGCGCGCCCGATCGCGCGCTGCGGGGCGCGTTGATCGCCGGCACAAACGGCAAGGGATCGACAGGTGCTTGCCTGACTTCGATCGTTGGAGCGGCCGGACTCAGCGTCGGGTTCATGCCCAAGCCTCACCTCATCTCGTATACGGAGCGGATCGAGCTCAACGGCCGCGCCATCGGCGAAGACGAATTCGTCGCCACGCTCGAGGGACTGCTGCCGACCCTGGATGGCGTCGCGATGGAGATGGGCGCCGCCACCGAGTTCGAGATGCTCACCGCGATGGCCATCGCTTTCCTCGCGCCGCGGATCGAAGTTCTGGTTTGCGAGGTGGGCCTGGGCGGACGGCTCGACGCGACGAACGCTCTCGACCTCGGTATCGCAGTGATCACCAACGTCGACCTCGACCATCAGAAGTACCTCGGCGACACGATTGCAGAGATCGCACGCGAGAAGGCCGCGATCATCAAGCAGGGCAACTGGGTCGTAACCGGGTGCGAGGGCGAGGCTCTGGCGATCGTCGAGTCGCAAGCAAGGGCAATGTCGGCGCAGGTGTGGCGGCTCGGTCGCGAGGTCATCGTCGAGCCCAGGTCATTGGGCTGGGACGGACACTTGATATCCGTGAGCGGTCCAGGTTTCGCGTATCGAGATCTTCGGCTGCCTCTTGTCGGTGATTACCAGCCCGCGAATGCAGCGCTGGGCGTGGCCGCCGCGCACCTTCTTGGGGTGGTGAGCGAGGACGCGGTCCGCGAGGGTCTTGCCTCGGTCCGCTGGCCCGGACGCCTGCAGGTGGTCGGGCAGCGGCCTCGGGTGATCCTCGATGGGGGCCACAACCCGGCGGCCATGGTCAAGGCCGGCGTCGCGCTGCGCAGGCTCATCGGATCGGAGACGCTCGTCGCGGTCTTCGCGATGCTGAGCGAGCGCGATCCCGCCAAGCTGCTCGAAGCCCTTCGCACGCTTCGGCCGGACGCAGTCGTCTTCACCGAGCCGGCAAGCGCGCGCGGGCACGCGATCCCACCGGAGAGCCTGGCGGCGCTGTACGGCGCCGGTGCCCAGGTGGCCCGGCCTGCAAGTGCGGCGGTGGATCTGGCCCGCGCACTGGCAGGCCCCGCAGGCAACGTCCTGGTCGGCGGCTCGCTCTACCTCGTCGGCGAGGTTCTTTCGCTCAAGGACTAGCGCGCAAGTAGCGGAGGCACAGGTAGACGGACCCCGAGATCATCGGCAGCAACAGCGCAAGGCCCAAAGCCGCCCACAAGAATCCACCGCTGATCACAAGGCCCACGAGCAACACGAGCGACAGCGCGATGCCCGCACCGCCCAGCTTGAGATCCTTTGACGAGCGAGCTTGCGGTGGCGGCCCAGGTCGGGGCGTGGATGGCGCGCCTGGCCTGCGCCGGGCCGCCAGGCCGTAGATCGAAAGGCTGATCCCAGCTACGGCGGCGAGCAGGGTGATGATCTCCGCGATCAGACCCTCTCTCGTGTCTGACACCCGAGTCACCGCCGCAACGGCGATCGCGATCAGGGCGACCCCCCCGAAGACGGCAGGCCAGCGCATTCAGCGCTGCGCCGCCAGCAGGCTGTTGCGCAGGCGCCGCATCCCCCGGAGCCAGCGGTCGTAGTCATCGGCTTTGCGGCGAAAGTATTCGGCGACCTCGGGGTGAGGAAGGATGAGGAATCTCTCTTCCGCGATTCCTTTGACCACCGCTTCGGCCACCGCCTCAGGCTCGAGTGCGCCCTCGGTCAGGAAGTTGATCCCGAGGTGCGCTCGCTCGGCTTCGAGCATGTCGGTCTTGACGCCCTGGGGACAGAGGCATGAGACGCGAATCCCCGCATCTCCGTGCACGATCGCCAGCCATTCAAAGAAGGAAAGGGCGGCCGCCTTGGTCACGCCGTAGGGAGCCGCGAAGAGATGGTTCAAGAGGCCGGCCGCGGAGACCGTGCCGACGATGTAGCCCTCTTGCCGGGCGAGCATCCCGGGCAGAAGGTGTCTTGCGATCAGGACATGAGACATGACGTTGACATCCCAGATGCGCTGCCACTGATCATTCGAGGCTTCGGGGCCTCCTGCCACCGCGATTCCTGCGTTGGAACAGAAAACATCGATCCGCCCATGAGTCGATTCGACCTGCGCGATGAGACGCTGGACATCCGACTCGCGAGACACATCGCTTTGAATCGCGGTCGCTCCGATTTGTCGGGCGACGTCATCGAGTCGTGGACCATCGATGTCAGCGATGACCACCGCCTGTGGCTCCTCCGATGCGAACCTGATCGCAAGCGCGCGACCGATGCCACGCGCGGCGCCGGTCACGACGACGACCCGATCCTTCAGCTCCATCGACACCTCCTGAGTCCGCACACCTGAAGTTTTCCAAGCCCTCCTGAGACGTCCCGCCCCGCAATCACCGACCCTGATTGTGGCCTGAAAAATTTTCTTGTGGAAAACACCAGCCGGGTCCTTTCCGAGACTGGCGATAGCGCATAGAATCACTCCCCATGGTCGGAGGGGGCCTCGACTACAGCGCTTCCTTTCAGCGCGCGATCGAGCTGATAGGGAAACGCTGGACCGGGGCGGTGGTCAAGGCTCTCATTCCCGCGCCTGCTCGTTTCAACCAGCTGCTCGCCGGCATCCCAGGCATCAGCGATCGAGTGCTGACTGAGCGTCTTCGCGAGCTCGAGACAGAAGGCATCGTCGAGCGACTCGTCGACCCCGGGCCGCCAGTGAGGGTGAGCTATCGATTGACCGCGCGCGGTCGTGCGCTCGAACCCGTGCTCGCGGCGGTTTCGGAGTGGGCCGAGAGCTGGCTCGCGACGGCAGCGGCCGCCGTCGGCTGAGGTCCGCGCCCCCAACTTCTCACACCTCACCTCGGGCCCTCCCTTCCTAACTGTGCCGTACCCTCCCCCGCCGGCACACCTCGATCGAGCTTAGGATTCGCAAAACTCGAGCACAACCCTGGCTGTTAAGGAACAAAAAAGGCATGGCGAACACGACTGATAGGCTTTACCGAATGCCGATTGGCGATTTCCTCCGCCGGCGGCCCGAGGCGCAAACCTGCCAGGCCTGCGGATCGCCTCTACCTCACGGCGCGGTGTTCTGTGCCTCTTGTGGAGTAAGGGCAGACGATCCTCAGGCCGAGCCTCTGCACATCGTCGACCGCACCACCGGCCTCTTCAACGACAGGTTCGTTCGGCCCGTGCTCGAGGACGAGCTGGCGCGCGCCCACCGCTACCAGCGCAACCTCGGCGTGTTGCTGATCGAGGCCAACGGCTCACTCCCGGCGGACGAGGCGCTGAAAACGATGGCCGCGGCACTTGCGAGCACGGTCCGCGATGTAGACACTCCGGGTGTCCTCGGACGGACTCCACCGCAGCTGCTTGCGATCCTCCCTGACACGGATGTGGCCGGCACAGCACACGCTGCCAATCGCGTCCTCGCCGCCGTCAACGAGGCACTTAAAGCGCAGGGCGCCCAGGCCGCGGTCGGCCTGGTTTGTGTGCGGCCCGGTCAGCGCGTGCGAGCTGGGGCGGTCATCGAAAGCGCAGGTCGCTCCCTGCGTTCTGGTCGACCCGAGATGATGGGCAAGCCCGCCTGACGCTCGAGATCTACCTCGCGCGCCACGGCGAGACCGAGTGGAGCGCCTCTGGCCGCCACACCGGAATCACCGACATTCCATTGACGCCGAAGGGCGAGGACGAAGCCAAAGGACTCCGTTCCCGGCTCAGCATGCTGCATTTCGACGCGGTGTACTCCAGCCCGATGCAGCGGGCGTACCGCACCGCTGGACTGGCGGGATTCGCCGAGCCCGAGATCACGTCCCTGCTACAGGAGGTGGACTACGGCCGCTACGAGGGCCTGACCACGGGCCAGATCCACGAGCAGGACCCGGACTGGGAGGTGTACAAGGACGGCTGTCCAGGGGGAGAAACCCCCGCCGAGATTTACGCGCGGGCGCAACGGTTCATAGCGTTGGCTGCTACCCGCCGCGAGGGCAGGGTGATCGCCTTCGCCCACGGCCACATGCTGCGTGCCGTTGGCGTCGCCTGGATCCAGGCCGAGATCAGGGTCGCCACCGGATTGTTGCTCGACGTCGCCACACTCAGCATCCTGCGCGACGCAGACCGCGGGCACGTGATCGCGCTGTGGAACGCGGCCTGATTCGTTCTACGTCTTGCGCCGCAGCGACCAGGTGCGGCTGCGGACGCCGGGAAGGCCCGCGAACACCAGGTACGCCGACGTTGCGACCTCGGCGCGGTACGTATGCCGTTCTCCTGGGTTGATCAGCAGCATCCCGCCTGGCCCGAGCTCGCCCGATGTCGCGCCATCGTCGAAGTGCAGGCTGCCGCCCGTGACGATCAGCGCCACGGGGATCGCGTTGCGATGCTCGGGCACCGATTGGCCCGGCTCGAGACGCAGGCCGACGACGCGCATCGAACCGCAGTCCGCGATCTGCTCAAACCCAAACGCGCGCGGATGCTCGCTCACATTCGTCTCTGCCACCGACGACTATGACGCCGCCGCGTCATGGCGCGCCAGCACGAGGTGAAGATCGTCCACGCAACCGGCATTGAAGGTGCACGAAACGCTCGCGGCACAGTGGTGGTGATCGACGTGCTCCGGTCCTTCACCGTGAGCGCCTACGCCCTTGCCGGCGGCGCGCGCGAGTGCCGCCTCGTAAGAACGGTGGTCGAGGCTCGTGCGCTGGCGGCCGCCACGCCCAGATCGGTCGTCTGCGCGGAAGAGGACGCATTGCCGGTCGAGGGAATCCCGATCAGCAACTCGCCGAGCATGATCCTCGCGGCCGATATGCGGGATCGCGTCCTGATCCAGCGCTCCACCGCGGGCACGCAGGCGGTGGCGGTGGTGGAGAGGGGGGACATCTTCGCGGCGAGTCTGGTCGTGGCCACAGCGACCGCGCAAGCCTGCCTGTTAAGAGAACCGGAAACCCTGACCCTCGTCGCGTCGGCCGACCATCCGGAGGATCACGCGTGCGCCCGATACATCGAGGACGCGATCCGAGGCGAGGAGACCGACCTCGACAGGCTGCTGCAGCCTCTGCGTGATAGCGATCGCTACCGGCGCGTGCTCGCCGGAGCATGGCCCGGCTTCCCCGCGAGCGACCTCGACCTGGCGCTCGCCCCGGACCGTTTCGCATTCGCGATGCCCCTGACGAGGGAGGCCGGTTATCTGCGACTGACCGCAAGCTCTTGATCCGACGAACACCGTGATCTGTAGGGCTCGGCCTACCCAGGCCTCGGGTCGCTGCCGTGTTTGCTGCCGCCGGCGGCATCGGCAACTGCGTCGGCGTCAACGGACAGTCCGGACTGTCCGGGGTTTGCCTCGGACTTCAGCACGGTCAGTCCGGACTATCCGGGGGTTGGGGCCCCCGCTATCCCCACCGCCTTTGAGCTCTGCTCAGCGCACGGCGAAAACGAGCAGCGTCGCCAGCTGGCACAGCTCGGCTGTGGCTCCGCAAACGTCGCCGGTCGCTCCGCCCACCCTGCGGTAGGCGAGCAAAGCGACCGCCAACCCCGTCACACCGACGAGGGGGAGCGCGATCAGGGCTCGCTGCCAGTCCAGCGCGCCGGCGATCACCGCAGTCGCCGACCCAAACAGCAGGTCGGCCGCGCGATGCCTCGTGTCCCAGGCCGCCACGCCCAGCCCGCTGGTTCTGACGTACGGCACGAAGGCGATCACCGCAAGCGTCGCAAGACGCGACAGCGCGCCGGCAATGACCAGCGCCGCGAGCCCCCTGGCGGGCGACATCGACGACAGCGCGGCGACCGCCAGCACCAGGACCAGGACGATCGCGATCACGCCGAAGCTGCCCAGTCGAGGGTCACGCATGACCTCCAGGCGGCGCGCCGCGTCGCCGCGACTGCCCAGCAAGCCATCGGCCGAGTCGGCGAGGCCGTCGAGGTGGATGGCGCCCGTGAGCAGGGTCAGGAGAGCGATCGCGCACGCGGCAGCGACGAGAGGAGCCAAGAACGCGCTGAGTAGAACGAACACCAACCCGGCCGCGAGGCCGACCACCGCTCCGATCGCCGGAAAGTACGCCCTGCCCAGACGCGCGCCCGGGCTGCCGTCCGCGTTCGCCACGGGCAGCACGGTCAGGAAGGAGGCTGCCGCACGCAGCGAGCGCATGTTCACGGTAGGTCGATGATCGGCTCGAGCGCGGTAAGCTCGAGCGCGCGCCCGGCGACCATCAGCAGCGAGCGCTCGGCGCAGTCCGCAAACGTCACGTTGACCGCACCGAGCACGTCACGGTATACCCGCGCCAGCGCGTTGGCCGGCACGATGCCGAGGCCAACCTCATTCGTGACCACCACACCGCGGCGGCGCGCCAGTGTCTGTGCGGCGTCGGCGGCCACGGCGCGTATCTCTTCAGGGGTCTGACCCAAGCCCATCAGGTTGGACACCCAGAGTGTCAGGCAGTCGACGATGACGAAATCACTCTTCGGCACCGAGCTGATCGCTGCGCGCAGCTCGAGCGGTGCCTCCACGGTCGACCAATCCGTGGGACGCGAGCTGCGGTGCCTTGCGATACGTTCGGCCATCTCGCCGTCGTCCGGGGTTGCGGTCGCGATGAAGGTCACATGGGTGCCCGCCTGGCGGCCGAGACGATCGGCAAGGCGCGACTTTCCGCTCCGCGCGCCCCCGAGCACGAGCACGTAGCCCATCAGAAATCGATGCCGCGAATCGCTTTGATGCCGCGGTCGAAAGCGTGCTTGCGGTTGCGCATCTCCGTCACCGTGTCCGCCAGCTCGATCAGCTCGGGCGGCGCCTCCCGGCCGGTCGCGATCACGTTCACCGACCGCGGCCGAGCCGCGATCGCGGCCACCACCTCAGTCGTCGCGATCCAGCCCCAGGTCATGGGATACGTGATCTCGTCCAGGACCACGAGGCCGTAATCGCCAGACTCGATCTTCTCCCCGGCGACCCGCCACGCCTCGCGCGCGATGGCCTCCGTGCGCTCCATATCGCGCGAGTCCCAGGTGAATCCGTCGCCGATGGTCCACCACTCGACGCCGAGCCGCGTCGCCATCTCTTTCTCGCCGACCTTCCAGCGGTCCGACTTCAAGAACTGGATGACGCACACCTTCCAGCCGCGCGCGACCGCGCGCAGCACGGTGCCGAACGCCGCGGTGGACTTGCCTTTGCCATCGCCGGTGTTCACGATCACAACCGAAGGGGCCTTGCGCGAAGCCCGGGGCGGGGCGTGCAGCGGCGCCTCTCCCGATTTCATCTGCGCACCGGCACGACAGCAGGGCCTGACCCGTTCAGGTCGATGACCTTGACCTCCGCGCCATAGTGCGCGGAGATCGCGGGTTCGGTGAGGACTTCTGCGGCGCTCCCGACCGCGACCAATCTGCCTTCGACCAGCAGGGCGAGGCGATCCGCGTACTGGCCGGCAAGCGTGAGCTCGTGCATGGCCGCGATCACGGTCAGCTCCTGTTCCTTGCGGAGCTGGTCGATCAGCTCGAGCACGGACTGCTGGCGTCCGACATCGAGCGAGGTCGTCGGTTCGTCGATCAGGAGGACCGGCGCCCGCTGCGCCAGCGCACGCGCGATGGCCGCCCGCTGCCGCTCGCCTCCGCTCAGCTTTTCCAGCGGCCGCGCGGCGAGCTCTTCCAGCACGAGCCTGCGCAGCACATCTCTCACGACCCGCCGGTCGAGCGAGCTCTCTTTGCCGAGATAGCCGAGGTGGGGCGCTCTGCCCAAAAGGACGTACTGCGACACGGTCATCCCGGCCGGCATCTGCGGCTCCTGGACCAGCATCGCGATTCCTCGAGCCAGGTTTCGCGAGCTCAGCGCCGTCACCGCCTGCCCTCCGATCAAGACGTCGCCCTGGAAGGGGACGAGGCGCGCGATCGCGCGCAGGATCGTCGTCTTGCCCGCCCCGTTGGGCCCGATCAACGACAGCCACTCGCCGGATGCAACGGTCAGGTCGAGCTCGTGGACGACCTGCACGCCCTCGTAGCTCACCGACAGCGACTTGAGCGTCACCTCGCTCATAACGGCGCTCCGCGGGTCGACCGCATGACCACGATGAAGAAGGGTGCTCCGAGGAACGCGGTGATCACGCCGATGGGAAGCTCGGCCGGCGCAACGATGGTGCGCGCCGCGGTGTCGGCGAGAACGAGAAATGCCGCCCCAAACAAAACCGAGAGAGGAATCACGACGCGGTAGCTGCGTCCGACCAGGAGCCGGATGGTGTGCGGCACGATGATGCCGACGAACGCGATCGTCCCGCCGACGGCGACGACGGCCGCCGTGCCCAACGTGGCCGCCACGACGACGATCAACCGGATCCGGCGTACCGAGATGCCGAGGCTGGTGATCTCGTCCTCACCGAGCGTCAGCGCGTCGAGCAGCCTGCGGTGCAAGAAGATCACGGCCACGCTCAGGGCCACGTAAGGAAGCACCAGGAGCACGTCGTCCCAGCCGGCCGTGACGAGGCGGCCGAGGATCCAGGAGTACACCTGGCGGATCGAGTTGGTCTGGGTCTGCTGCACGTAAGACTGGATCGCATTGAAAAAAGTCGCGACGGCGACGCCGGCCAGAATCAACCCGGTCGCAGATCTGAGGCCCGTCACGCTGCGGCCAAGGCTGTAGGCGCCCGCGACCGCAGCCCCCGCTCCGACGAACGCGGCGAGCGGGACTACGTTGAAGCCCAGCACCGAGGTCCCGGGGCCAAACCCGATCGCCAGAGTGGCTCCGAGGTTCGCCCCGGCGGCGGCGCCAAGCAGGTAGGGGTCGGCGAGTGGGTTGCGGAAGACTCCCTGGTAGGCGGCGCCGGCGACCGCCAGCATGCCTCCGACGAGGACCCCGAGCACAACCCGTGGAAAGCGCAGCGACCACAGGATGTTCGCCTGGCCGGGATCGATCGATGAGCTCGTGCCGAACCATGGCAGAGGAGCCAGCAGCGCACGCGCGACCGTGCCGAGGTCGATGCGCACGGGCCCGGCGAGAACGCCGATCGCGCAGCACAGAAGCAGTGCCAGACAGGCGGCGGCGGCCCAGGCCCACGGGAGTCGCGGCAGGCCGCGCAGCAGGGCGGGACTGCTTCCGACCGCACGCTTGGAGACCACCTTGACGCCGACCGTCACGCCGCCTTCTCGACCTGCTGCACGTGAGCCGCGACGGTCTGCATGAATTCAACGACCCGCGGGCCCCACCGCGACGCGATGTCATCGTCGACGGCGATGACCTGGCCGTTCTTGACGGCCGCGATGACGCCCCAGCCGGCGCGCGCACCGACTGTGTGCAGGTCCTGCTGGCAACACTTGGTGTCCGCCAGCACGATCAAATCCGGATTCGACGCCACGATGAACTCGGCCGAAAGCTGTGGATAGTCCGACGTGGCAGACGTCGCGGCGTCTGCGATGTTGGTGAGGCCGAGCAGCTTGTAGACATACCCGATGAAGGTGGCCGACGTCGCGGAGTAGTAAGTGTTGTCGAGCTCGTGATAAACGCGCAGCTGGCGGGTGGGTTTCGCGACGGACGCCACGAACGCTCCGACCTGGGATCGCATCTTCGCGACGAGCGAGTCCGCCTCCGACGGGTGACCGGTTGCCGCGCCGAGCTGCCGGATCTGCACATAGGAGTCATCGAGGTTTTTGGCCGCCGGCTCGACGAGGATCGGGATGTTCAGCGCCTGCATTCCGTGCACCAGCCCACCGAGGTCATCCGCCGCAACCACCAGGTCGGGGGTGTAGCCGGCGATCGCCTCGATGTTCGGCGTGAAGCCCGAGAGCTTCGTCTTGGGAACATTGGACGGGTAGTTCGACTGGTCGTCGACGGCGATCACCTGCGGCCCGGCGGCGATGGCAAACAGCATCTCGGTCGCGGTGGACGACAGCGAGACGATCCGGTGCGGCTGCCTGGCGATCGTCACCGTTCGACCGCCTGGCTGCGCGATCGTCAAGGGAAAGTGCGCGCTCTGTGCGCTCGAAGGAGACGGTTGCGCGCTGCCGCACGAGGTGAGCCCAAACCAGATGGCGAGGGCGAGGGCGAAGACTCCGATCGGGCCGGCCAGTTTCGCGCTGGCGTTTGGTCGATGCGTCTGCATCGATGGTCCTCCCGCGGCAACCACCCCACCTGGCAGGGAGACCTCGCCGCAGGAGGCGTCCCCACTGATCCGCGCAAGTGGGATCGACCGCTCAAGGAATGGATCTCCTGGCTTGTGGATCACAGCGTGTCGGCCGCCTTCCCAAGGACTTCGCCTCAGTGGCCGCCGGCCGAACGCTCCCCACTCACAGTTGCGCGACAGCGCCGGATTTGGACCGGCTTCCCGCATTCGGTGAGCTATTCAGTTGTGCGATTCATTATGGCCCCAGGTGTCGCGTGGGCGTCATCGCGCTCTTCGACACCCGCCTCGTCGAAGGTCGCCATCTCGTTGAGTAGAAGTACAGCCGCCCGGACCAGCGGAAGCGCGAGCACTGCGCCGGTGCCCTCGCCAAGGCGCAAATCCAGGTTGAGCAGCGGCCGCAGCCCCAGGCGCTCCAGGGCGGCGCCGTGGCCGCGTTCTCGAGATTGGTGGGAGGCGATCATGTAGCCGGTGACGCCGGGAGCGATCGCCGCAGCTGCGAGCGCCGCCGCCGTGGAGATGAACCCGTCGATGAGGACCGGCTTTCGGTGCTGAGCCGATTCCAGGATCACGCCCACCAGGCCGGCGATCTCGAGTCCCCCGAGCGCGGCCAGGGTATCCAGAGGGCTTTTCGCGATCGACGAGGCATTCACACGGAGCGCCTCTCGCACCGCGCTCACCTTGCGCTCGAGCCCCGCGTCGTCGAGCCCGGTCCCCCGGCCGACGACCTGTTCGGGATCGAGTCCGGTCAGCGCGCAGATCAGGCCGGCCGATGCGGTCGTGTTGCCGATGCCCATATCGCCCGTGATCGCGATGTCCATGCCCTCGCCACCGCGGAGCTCATCGCGCACGAGTCCGCGTCCGGCGTCGATGGCCCGCACTGCCTCCGCCACGGTCATCGCGGGACCCCGGGTGATGTTCTCCGTGCCGCGCCGGACCTTCAGCATCCGCAGATGCGGGTCGTCCGGCAGGTCGGCGTCGACCCCAAGGTCCGCCACCACAACCCGCGCCTTTGCGTGGCGCGCGAGGACGTTGATCGCCGCGCCGCCGCGCAAGAAGTTGAGGACCATCTGCGCCGTCACCTCGCGGGGATAGGCGCTGACCCCTTCGGCGACGACGCCGTGGTCGGCGGCGAGCGTGAACACGACAGCGTCCCGCAACGGCGGGTCCAGCCGCCCGGTCATCCCGGCCAGGCGGACGGTCAGTTCTTCGAGCACGCCCAGGCTGCCGGCGGGCTTGGTGAGGCGGTCTTGCCGAGAAGCGGCTTGCCCCATCGCGCTCGCGTCCAGCGGTGGAATGGAGACGGCGAGCTGGCGCTCTGGTGTCATCGAGGCACCGAATCCTACCGAGGTACGGTTGGCGGGATGAAGTACGAGGAGTTCCGCCGCCTGTGCCTGTCCTTGCCCGAGGCCGAGGAGCAAGAGACATGGGGCGAGGCCACTTTCCGGGTGCGGAAGCGAATCTTCGCCATGGGCGCGCCGGAGGCGAAATCGGTTTCGGTCAAGGCATCGCTCGACGACCAGGCCGGCCTGATCGCGATGGACCCGAAGACTTTCTCAGCCTCCGCGTACACCGGTCGCTTCGGCTGGGTCAGGGTGCGGCTGGCGGGCGTGAACCGTCAGCTGGGAGAGCGTCTCGTCAGGAACGCCTGGGAGCGAACCGCTCCCAGGCGGCTGCAGGGTCAGAACGCGCGGCGGCTGTAGCCTCGACGGCCCGCGAACAGGCGGACGATGAGCAGAAGGATGGCGGCCCCGATGAAGGCCATGATCATCGCGCTGATGATGGGGTGGCCGGCGACGGCGATGTTGAAGTGGAAGAAGCCCGCCAGCACGATCCCGCCGAACAATCCGCCGAGGACGCCGACGATGATGTCCCAGAAGAGTCCCAAACCATGGCCCAGCGCCAGATGGCTTGCCAGAAAACCGGCCACCAGCCCGACCAGCATCCAGATCAGGATCGAGTCGAGATCGATGGTGACCGGCGAACCGTTGACGGAAATGACCATTTCAGGCCCCCTTTACAAAGCTAAATCGATGCCACACGTAAAACGCGCCGTGGCTTCAGGTCACCTTGGCGGCGAGATCGTTTAAAGCCGCCCCGAGGACCCGATTGAAGGCCGGATAGGGATGGATCGTGTCGGCCAGGGTTCGCACAGGCGTGCCCACCTTCACCGCCAGGATCAGCTCGCCGAGGATCTCGCCGGCCCGCGGCGTGACCAGCGTGGCGCCCACCAGCTTGCCGGTCGACCGGTCGCCGACCAGCTTCAGCATCCCGCCATGGAAGTCGCTGATGTAGCCACGCGCGGCCTCGCCTGGATCCGTCGCCGCCACGATGACGTCGGCGCCGCGGTCGCGCGCGCCCTGCTCCGACCAGCCGACCGAGGCGACCTCGGGGTCGGTGTAGGTGACGCGTGGCACGGCGCTGTGATCGGCTCGTGCGTCCTGACCCTTCAGGCGCCGGGCCACGATCTGACCGTGGTAGTAGGCGAGGTGGGTGAACCCGCCGATGCCGGTGATATCGCCGGCCCCGTAGATCCCGTCGCGCGCCTCGAGGGTCTCCGGATCGACCTTCAGCCATCCCCGTTCCGTCTGGGCCAGCCCGACCGGCTTCCACGCCTCGAAGTTGGGTCGGCGGCCGGTCGCGACCAGGAGCCGCGCGCCGGAGATGACCGCGCCTGACTTTAGATGCACCACCACGTCGTCGCCGTGGGTCTCGACTGCGACGCAGGGGTCGCCCACGAAGACGTCGATGCCGTCTTCCTTCAGGTGGGGAAGAAGCGCATCCCCCGCCTCCGGCTCCTCCAGGCCGAGGAAACGAGGCCCTGCCTCCACGATCGTGACCTTCGAGCCAAGCCTGGCGAAAGCCTGCGCCAGCTCGACCCCCACCGCGCCGCCGCCCAGCACGATCAGGCGGGTGGGCAGCTCGCGCGGCACAGCAGCCTGGCGGTTGGTCCAGTACTTCACTTTGTCGAGGCCCTCGATCGGCGGGATCGCCGCGGTGCCGCCGTTCGCGATGACGACCGCCTTGCGTGCGACGAGCTGCTCGCCGCCGACCTCGACCGTGCGCAGATCGATCATCTTGCCCGCGCCGCGCACGAGCTTGGCACCGGTCTTGATGAGGGCCACGGCAGGCCGGCTGTCGTCGAGGTCGCGCGCCATCCAGAGCACGCGCTTGGAGACCTTGGGAAAGTCGACGTCCCACTCGACGCGCGACGCAGCGAGCGTGCGCGCGCGACCCGCCTCCTCCAGCGTCTCGCCGGACCGCAGCAGGGTCTTCGACGGCACGCACCCCCAGTAAGGGCACTCGCCGCCCACGAGCTCGCGCTCGACGACCGCGAGCGAAAGCCCGCTGCCCTTCAGCTCACCCGCGAGCGCCTCGCCCGCCACCCCGCCGCCCAGGCAAACGACGTCAAACTCCTGCGGCAACGTTGTCTCCTCCTTCCGCGCCTTCGCGCCGTAACGACTCGAGAAGCGATGTCGCGGTGAACTCCCCTACGTAACGGTCACCGTCGAAGACGGCAGCCTTCTCGGTCGGACTGCTCAGCGCCGCGGCGAAGGCTTCGGTCAGCGTGCTCGTCAGGGAGACGCGCGGTTCACCGTCGCGCGGTCCGCCATCAGGCCCCTCCAGGGTTTGCGGGTTGATCCGCACCACCGACATCCGGCGCACGAGCCTTTCCCGGCCGAGGAATTCGGCGACGTACTCGCTGGCCGGTCGCGTGAGGATCTTTTCCGGGGTGTCGTACTGGGCGATCTGGGCCTGCATCTTCATGAGGCAGATCCGGTCGCCCACGATCACGGCCTCGTCGATATCGTGCGTCACGAAGACGACCGTCTTACGCACGGAGCGCTGGATGCTGATGAACTCCTGCTGCAGGCGTTCGCGCGTGATCCGGTCGACCGCTCCGAACGGTTCGTCCATCAGGAGGATGGGCGGATCCGCGGCCAGGGCTCTGGCGAAACCGACCCGCTGACGCTGTCCGCCCGAGAGCTCATGCGGGTAGCGGTCGCGGTACTCGCTGGGCGCAAGGCCCACCAGCTCGAGCAGCTCGTCCACGCGCTTGGCGATTCGCTTGCGGTCCCAATTCCACAGTCGCGGCACGGTCCCGACGTTGCCCCCGATTGTCATGTGCGGGAACAGGCCGGTCTGCTGGATCACGTATCCCATCTTCAAGCGCAGGGCGGCAGGGTCGACCTGATGCGTGTCGACGCCGTCGACGATGACCCGCCCGCGGTCGGGGTCGATCAGCCGGTTGATCATGCGCAGCGTCGTGGTCTTGCCGCATCCCGACGGGCCGATGAGGACGCAGGTTTCGCCGTCGGGGATTTCGAGCGTGAGGTCGCGCACCGCGTTGGAGCCGGACGCGAACTGCTTGGTCACGTTTTCCAGGCGGATCACGGCTCAACCAATCTAGTGAAGACGAGGGTTGCCCTCACGGACGGTAGACCTGGCGTAACCACAACTGCCAATCCTTTCCAGGGCCTCTTAAAGGCGAAGCGTCCTCCGGGGGACCCCGCGACGAAGTCGCGGGGCGAGGCCGCAGTCCTCCCCCGCGGTTTATTACCGTATCGGAATGAGAGCGCGGCTATTCCTGGACACGCAGCCGTGGGTCGACTGGGGATGGCTCTCCACGCACGTCCCGTACGTGTGGGCGGCGGTGCAGCAGCACGTCGAGCTGACCGTGATCGCGGTGGTCGTGGGCTTGGCCCTTGCCTTGCTCCTTGGGATCCTCGCCCATCTCTGGCGAGGATTGAAACTACCTCTGCTGGCTGCGTTCGGCGCGTTCTACACGATCCCTTCGATCGCCCTCTTCGCGCTGCTGGTCCCGATCACCGGCCTTTCCGGCACATCGGCTGAGATTCCGCTAATCGGCTACAACGTCTTCATCCTGCTCCGCAACGTGATGGTGGGGCTGGATTCGGCCCCACCCGACGTGCTCGACGCGGCGGACGGCATGGGCTACAGGCGATTCGCCAAGCTTGTCTGGGTTGAGCTCCCGCTCGCCCTTCCCGCGATCTTTGCGGGGCTGCGGGTGGCCGCCGTGTCGACGATCGGCATCGTCACGATCACCGCGGTGATCGGGATCGGCGGCTTGGGACAGCTGATCCTCAGGGGCCTCATCCAGGACTTTCGCACGCCGCTTGTGGTCGCCACAGCCCTCTGCATCGTGCTCGCCACGTTTGGCGACCTGCTCCTCGCGGGGGTGCAGCGATTGGTCGTGCCCTGGTCGCGGGCCACATGAGCATCGGTGACCTCTGGCGCTGGCTGACCGACCCAACCAACTGGCAGGGATCGGATGGGATACCCACGAGGCTGGGCGAACAGGTCCAGGTTTCCGTCGAGTCGATGCTCATCGGCGCCGCGATCGCATTGCCGATCGGGATCGTGCTCGGCCACTACGGACGGTTCGGCAATCTCGCGATCAACATCTCCAACGTCGGGCGCGCGGTGCCCTCGTTCGGCATCATCGTCATCGCGTTCCTCGCCTTCGGTCTGGGTGACGGGCCGATCATCCTGGCGCTGACGGCGCTAGCCATACCGCCAATGGTCACCAACAGCTATGTCGGCCTGCGCGAGGTTGACCCAGACATCAGGGAGGCCGCCCGCGGGATGGGCTACCGGGAGCTGGCCCAGCTCCTTCGCGTCGAGTTACCTCTGGCCGTACCCCTGATCATGGCCGGAGTTCGCACGTCGGCAGTCCAGGTGGTCGCCACCGCGACCCTCGCGGCCGTGGTGGCCGGCGGCGGCCTTGGTCGGTTCATCATCGACGGCCTGGCGCGGAGCGATTACCCGCGACTCGTCGCGGGCGCTCTGCTGGTGGCCGCCCTGGCGCTCGCGACCGAGCTGCTGCTCGCCGGCTTGCAGCGGCTGCTGGTGCCGCGGGGCATACGGCTCCTGAGCGCTCCCGCGGCCAGGCGCGTCATCACCGCCAAGGTCGCGTAGGTGGAAGAATCAACGCGAACCTCAGGTTCGAAGGCAGGGGGCCCAGGCATGGCCCTTGGAGGAAATCGATGACCCGCTTCAAGCGCTCAGGTTGGTGGATTCCGGCAATCGCCGCAGCGGCGCTTCTCGTCGCAGCCTGCGGCGGGAGCACTCCCGGCACGACGAGCAAGGGCACGCTCACGGTGGGCGGGTTCAACTTTCCAGAAAGCGACATCCTGGCCCAGCTCTACGGTCAGGGGCTGGCGCACGCCGGCTACGACGTCAAATACAAGCTCGATCTGGGGACCCGTGCGGTCGTCGTCCCCGCACTCCAGAGCGGGCAGATCGACCTCTACCCCGGGTACGCCGCCAGCGAGCTCGAATACCTGAACAAGGGAAAGGGCGAGGCTTCGCCAGACCCGGTGGCGACCACCGACAAGCTCAACACCTACCTGAAGGACATCGGGGCTCAGGCCCTGACGCCCTCGGCAGCGTTCGACGGCAACGCCTACGCGGTGACCAAGGCCAACGCCGCCAAGTACAGCCTCACGAAGCTATCGGACCTGGCCCCGGTGGCAACTCAGCTCGTGTTCGGGGCTGGCCCCGAATGCAAGACCTACAAGTACTGCCTCCCTGGACTGATGAGCGTTTACGGGCTGCACTTCAAGAACACCCTGACTCTCGACACCGACGGGCCGGCTACACGGGCCGCGTTCAAGAACGGGACCATCCAGGTAGGGCTGGTGTTCAGCACGGACGCCGACCTCGACCAGCTCGGCCTCGTCGTGCTCCAGGACGACAAGCACATGATCGCGGCGGATAACGTCGTGCCGGTCATCCGGACGCAGAAAGCCACCGACGAGGTCAAGAACCTTCTGAACAAGATCGACGCCGGCCTTACGACGACCGACCTGTTCGCGATGAACGGCAAGGTGTCTCTCCAGCACCAAGACGCCGATGCGGTGGCCAAGGCGTACCTCGTGGCGCACAACTACTTCGCCTAGACCCCTCGCCTAGGGGATGCGGTTGATCCAGGCGGCGGTCCCGTACTTCGACGCGACCAGCCCGTGGCCCGTGTCGAGGTCCGCCGCCGTCAGAGTCGCCTCCGCGGCATGGAACCGGTCCTGGAATCGAGACCGCAGCCGTGCGGCCACCTCTGAGCAGCCCAGGGTCGTAAACCACGAAAGCGGCGACACCGCCTTCTCGGCGCTGCGGACCCCGCGTCCGGCGATGCTCGGCCGGCCGATCCTGATCAGGCGTGGCAGCAAGTCTGGGTCCATCGAATGGGCGATCGTCGTGTGATGCAGCACGAAACCTCGGCGGCGCGCCTGGGCCGCGCCGGCGATCTTGCCTCGCGGCGAGATGATGTCGTTGATCTCGCGATACGACGCCGGGACGCCCAGCTCGTTGAACGCGTCGACCGCCCATGCGTCGATCAGCGCATATGACTTGCGGAAGCTGATTTCCGCGACGAGCGACTCCGGCAGATATAGCGAATAGGTGATCGTCCGGTCGGGCTCGCACAGCATCGTCCCGCCTCCGCTCATCCTGCGCGTGACCTGGAAGCCGAGCTCACGTGCGGCGTCGAGATCAACCTCGTTCCTCACGCTCTGATGTGATCCGATGACGAGGGCCCGCTCCACCCACGACCACAGCCGCATGGTCGGGGGTCGCAGGCCCCGGGTGACATGGTCCAGCAGCACCTCGTCCAGCGCCATATGCATGTGCGCGGGATAAGCGCCGACAGGCAGCACTTCCCAGCTCGCCTCGCGCAACCTGTCAGGCGCCACCGCTCTGCCAGTATTCCGGATGCCGTGGAAAGGCGACGAACGCTCTGGACGCTTTATGCGGTCAACTTCCTCAACGCGACCGGGATGTGGTTCTTCCTGCCGTTGCTGCCGATCTTCCTCGGACGCAAAGGCGGGTCGGCCGCGCTGGTGGGAGTGGTGTTCGCCGCGGGTCTGCTCGCGAACGCGGTGGTCCGCTACCCGGCCGGATGGGCGGCGGACCGATTCGGCACCCGAATCGTGCTGGTCGCGTCGATGCTCGCGACCGCCGCGCTCTTCCTCGCGTACCTCCTCCCGCTCCCGCTGGCCGCATTCGTGGTGGTGAGGCTCCTGCACGGCGCGGCGCAGGGTGCCTACTGGCCCGCGGCCAACGGCCTGCTCGCGGAGACGACGCCGCCCGAGCAGCGGGGTCGTGCGTTCGGCTACATGCAGGCGACGAACATGGGCGGAATGCTCATCGGGCCTGCGGTCGGTGGCTTCATCGCGCTGCTCAACCTGGGCGTGGTGTTCACGATCGCTGCCGCGTTGTCCGCCATCACGGTGCTCGCACTCGTGACCTTGCCCAACGTCCGCGCCCCGGGCACCGTCGAGGTGCCCGCCCGCGCGATGCAGATCGCGCGGCGCCTGCTGCCTCTCCTCTTGCTCGGGGCGGGGACGTCGTACATGATCGGCGCGTTCGACACCATCTGGTCTCTATACCTGACGTATCGCGGCGCGAGCACTTTCGCAGTCGGGCTTTCGTTCGTCGCGTTTGCCGTGCCGGCCACCCTGCTCAGCGGTTACGCCGGATCGCTCGGGGATCGTTTTGGAGCGCGCCGCTTCATCGTCATCGCGCTGTTCTGCACGGCTTTTTTCGCTGCGCTCTACCCGTTCATCGCTTCGGTCCCGTGGCTGATCGGCCTGGGCTTGATCGAAGGCATCTTCACGATCTCTGGCGTGCCGAGCACGATGGCCGAGGTCAGCCGCAACGCCGAGCCGGGTCAGTACGCGCGCACCCAGGCCGTCTTCCAGACCGTGCAGACCGGGGTCCAGATCGTCGGCGCGCTCGCGAGCGGGGCGCTGTTCACCCTGTCCCCCGTCTACGCGTTTCTTTCGATCGCCCTCGTCTGTGTGCTCGGCGCGCTGACCGGATTCGCGCCTCGCGCGGTCATGACCAGGTTGGCCCGCGAGTCGTCGTAAAACAGACGCCATGGTCGCCAGTCCGATTCGGGTGGTGCCACTGCGCTCCGAGGCGCTTGCCGCCCCGGTGGCGCCACCGCGCCTCACCTATAGGGGTGGACCACTGCTTGCATCGGTGCAGGCCTTCGTCTTTTTCTGGGGCGACGCCTGGGAGCAGCAGAAAGAGCTCATGGAGAAGCTGAGCGCCTTTTTCGACTACATCGTGGCTAGCCCGCTGATCGATCAGCTCGCCGAATACAGCGTCCAGGACTACACCATTTCGTACGGGTCAAGGACCGGCGCGATCGTCCTGCGCTCGTCGCCGGCCGCCGATGTCACAGACACGGACATCCAACAGCTCATCCAGGACGAGATCGCTTCGGATCCCGCCGTAGCTCAGCCGACGCCTGACTCGCTCTACTACGTGTTTCTTCCGCCAGGCGTGGCGGTAGGCCTCGACGGGGCATCCTCATGTGTGAATTTCTGCGGCTACCACGACGCGATCGACGGCAAGATCTTCTACGCGGTCATGCCGTATCCGGACTGCGGGGGTTGCGAGGGTGGGCTGTCAGTGCTCGACGCATTGACCTCGACCAGCTCGCACGAGCTGTGCGAAGCGATCACGGACCCGATCCCCGGACACGGCTTCTATGACGACCAGAACGGCGAGATCGGCGACATCTGCGCTTGGCAGACCAGGCAGCTGGGCGGCTACGCGGTTCAGCTCGAGTGGTCGAACAGCCACGGCCGGTGCGTGTGAGGGCAGCGCGCCCGATCCAGCACGTCGTCATCATCGTCAAGGAGAACCACGGGTACGACAACTACTTCGGGAAGTTCCCCAGCGGCGACGGCGTCGATCTGCCCGCCAGCCCCAACCCGCCGCCCAAAGATCCCGATCACCGTCACGCCGCTTGGCTTAAGCGACACGCCACCGCCCCCAGAGTCGCGTTCCCGCCACAAGACATCCCGCACTACTGGAGCTACGCGCAGCACTACACGCTTTGCGACAACTACTTCACGGATGTGGCCGGCCCATCGACGCCAAACCACCTGATGCTGATCATGGCCGACTCGGCGCTGATCGACAACCCGAAGACCAACTACCGGATCAGCCCCGGCCCGCCGCTGTACGACCAACCTTCGCTGCCCTCGCTGTTGGATGCGGCGGGACTCTCGTGGGGCAACTACAACGGCTACGCGTTCGAGTTCATCAAGTACACGAGCGGCAAGATGAAGACATGGCAGCAATTTTCGATCGACGCCGCGGCGGGCAAGCTGCCGTCGGTCTCGTGGCTGTACTCCGACGGGCTGCTGAACGAGCACCCGGCTGACACGCCGACCCAGCTCGCGGAGGGTCAGGGCGATGTCACCAAGGGCAGCCTGTGGACCGCCGGCCAGGTACAAGCCGTCATCTCCGCGGGCCTGTGGCCGAAAGTGGCGATCTTCATCACGTGGGACGACTGGGGCGGATGGTGGGATCACGCCAAGCCGCCTGACGTCGAGAAGTGGACCGACGGCACGCAGTTTCGCTACGGCGGTCGGGTCGGTTGCCTGGTGCTGAGCCCGTACGCGCGCAAGGGCTACGTGTCCAAATCGCTGCACTCGCACGTGAGCCTCATCAAGTTCTGCGAGCGAAACTTCGGCCTGCCATCCCTCAACACGCGAACGATGGCGGCGGACGGCATGGAGGACTGCTTCGATTTCGCCCAGCAGCCGCTGCCCCCGCCTCAGTAGGTGATCTTGTCGAGCGATCGCCAGCCGTACGAGACTTCCTGCAGCGACGCCGATCCGATGGTGGTCGGCTGCTCGCGCACGTAGAGGCCGCCGAGGCGCTCGTAGAAGCGCCTGGCGGAATTGTTTTCACGCAGCACCCAAACGATCATGTCGCTCAGGCCCATCTCGAGCAAGCCGGAGCTCACGGCGCGCACGAGGGCGCGGCCGTGACCGCGGCCCTGGGACTCGCGCATCACGTAGATCGCGTACAGCTCGCCGCCAAAGCCATCCTCGCCGGCACGCTCGCGCCCTCCTGAAGCGAAGGCGACCACCTCGCGGCCGTCCTCGGCGACGTAGACGCCGGAGCCGTGGTCGGCGATCGTGCGCTGCCACCGCTCCTGGTAGTGGGACTCGCTGAGCGAGTCGAGGAAATCATCGGGGAGGAGGCCGCGATAGGAGGCCTTCCACGTCTCCACATGGACCCTCGCGATCGCGGCCGCGTCATCGATCTCAGCGGCTCTGACCATTCGCAGGGGTCCCCGCGAAATCACGGCGCCGCCTCGAATTTCGTGGGATTGAGGCTGACCACGATTCAGAATCTATCGCGAACCGCCGATGGACGAGGAACCGCGGCTCAGCAACCGGGCGCGGCGCGCGTTGCCGCTGATCGCCGCGGCGCTGTCAGCGATCGTCGTGGCAGGCCTTTTGTACCTGA